>SDBV01001772.1_pt1 | contig 32307 bp, 31 predicted proteins | sample 2277081 | NCBI WGS metagenome assembly SDBV01 (sample SAMN10402039, study PRJNA504765) | marine sediment metagenome | isolation source: marine sediment core GS10_PC15, 223 cmbsf | place: Arctic Ocean: Southern Knipovich Ridge | collected 2010 | reverse complement strand
GCACTTCTGGACATCAGGGATAGAGATGTCTGGGCTGAAGTCTTTGAAACTGCCGGAAAGGTCAAAGAAAAGGTTTACGGCAAAAGGATAGTGCTTTTTGCCCCGCTTTATCTTTCCAATGAATGTACGAATAACTGCCTTTATTGCGGCTTCAGGGCCGGAAATAAGGAGGCGGTCAGAAAGACTCTGGCTGCGTATGAGGCTGTAGAGGAGGCAAATCTGCTTTCAGGCAGGGGGTTTAAGAGGCTGCTTCTTGTGGCAAGTGAACATTCGAAACTGACCGGTATTGATTATTTTGAAAAGATCATCAGTGAGATATATTCAAACACTGATATACGCATACTGCATATAAATGCGGCCCCCATGAATGTAGAGGACTTCAAGAGGCTTAAATCATGCGGAGTCGGTGTTTATCAGTGCTTCCAGGAGACTTACCATATTCCGTCATACAGATATATGCATCCGGGCGGAACAAAATCAGACTATGCCTGGCGGCTTGGAGTGATGGACCGGGCTGTTGAGGCAGGTTTTGAGGACATTGGAATGGGTGTTCTTCTCGGTCTTTATGAATGGCGCTGGGAAGTGGCTGCATCAATTGCCCACAGCAGGAGACTTATCAGTAAATATGGTTTTGGACCGCATACTTTTTCTGTTCCCAGGCTGCAGCCTGCACAGGGATCAAAAGTGGACAACCTGAAGTACAGGGTTTCAGATGAAGACCTCAAGAAGGTAGTTGCTGTTTACAGACTGGCCCTGCCGCATGTCGGGGTCGTGGTTTCAACAAGGGAGCCGGCTGAATTAAGGGATGAATTAATCTCAATAGGCGCGTCCCAGGTATCGGCCGGTTCAAAGACAAGTCCGCTGGGATATATCAGGGAAGGTGATACGGAACAGTTTGAAGTAGGAGATTCCAGAAGCCTTGAAGAGGTAATAGGAAAGATAGCAAGCCTTGGTCTTATCCCGAGCCTCTGCACTGCCTGCTACAGGGAAGGCCGGAGCGGAGAGAAGTTTAAAAAGCTTGCGCAGGAAGAGACGATAAAGAAATTCTGCCATGAAAATGCGCTATTGTCTTTAAAAGAGTATGTGGAGGATTCCTCTTCCGGTGATGTAAAGCAGCAGCTGCTGAAGATATTGGAAAAAGAACTTGCAAAAAGTTCAAACGGTTTGGTTGATAAAATCAGGCAGATTGAGGAAGGAAAGAGAGACGTACATATCTAATTACAAATTACTAATTACTAATTACTAATTACGGATTCTTTGTAATTACTGGATTAAGCAATGAAACTTACGATTAACGGGAATGAAAATGATTATAAAGATGATCTGACTGTTTCAGGGCTTCTGAAGGTGCTGGATATTGAACCTGCGAGAGTCGCGGTTGAAGTTAATATCAATATTATTAAGAAGATGAACTATGAAGAGTATTTACTCAAAGACGGTGATGCAGTGGAGATCGTGAACTTTGTTGGAGGAGGATAGTAAAAACAATTACGAATTACGAATTACGAAAAACGAATAACTAATAACTAATGACGTTTTTCCGGAGGAAAATAAATGGATGACAAGTTAGTGATCAGGGGTATCGAGTTCAAATCAAGGTTGTGGGTCGGGACCGGCAAGTATAAGGATTTTGAAGAGACTGCAAGGGCAATTGAGGCGTCCGGCGCTGACGTAGTGACGGTTGCCGTGAGAAGGACGAATATATTTGATAATAAATCAGAGAACCTTCTCGATTTTATTGATCCGAAAAAATATAAGATCCTTCCCAATACTGCCGGATGTTACACAATGGAAGACGCCCTGAGGTATGCAAGGCTTGCCAGGGAAACAGGTGTGTCTGACCTTATAAAGCTTGAGGTTATCGGTGATGAGAAGACTCTTTTCCCTGATACATGCGCAACGCTTGCAGCCACGGAGATACTGGCAAAGGAGGGCTTTATTGTTCTTCCTTATATTAATGACGATCCTATTATGGCCCAGAGGCTTGTTGATGCCGGCGCCGCTGCTGTTATGCCCCTTGCTGCTCCGATAGGATCCGGCCTGGGGATAAGAAATCCCTACAATATAAAAATAATACTTGAACAGGCAAAGGTTCCTATTGTCGTAGATGCGGGAGTCGGGACTGCTTCCGATGTTGCGATTGCCATGGAACTTGGCTGTGACGCTGTTTTATTAAATACCGCGATAGCCGGGGCAGGAGATCCGATCGCGATGGCTGAAGCAATGAAGCATGCATGTATCGGGGGCCGTCTGGCTTTCAGGGCCGGAAGGATGCCGAGAAAACTGTACGCTACTGCAAGCAGCCCGATTGAAGGAATGCTTTAAAGACAATTACTAATTACTAATTACAAATTACTAATTAAGGAATGAGAATCGACTTTAAGGTTTATCTGATAACTGATGGGAAACAAATTGTAAATAGCAGTTTGTATTCAGCGGTTAAAAAGGCATTGGATGGCGGAGTTAAGGCGATACAGCTCAGAGAGAAGGACCTGGATACAAAGGAATTATTGAAGAAGGCTTATAAGATGAGAGAACTTACAGATAAATATAGTGCGAAGCTTTTTATTAATGACAGGTTTGATATTGCCCTTGCTGTTGGAGCGGACGGGGTCCATCTTACACAGGCCGGTATACCGGTTGACGCAGTGAGAAAAACTGTAAAAAATAAACTGGTAATAGGTGTATCGACTCACTCATTGAAAGAAGCGCGGGAGGCTGAAAAGGGAGGGGCTGATTTTGTAACCTTTGGGCCTGTTTTCAGGACAGGGTCGAAAGTGAAATATGGACCGCCTGTCGGGCTTGATGCATTGAAGCAGGTCGGCAGCAGGTTGAGGATACCTGTTTTCGCATTAGGCGGGATCAAGGTCAACAGGATAAAGAAAGTAAAAACAGCCGGTGCATTCGGAGTATCGATGATATCGGAAATATTAACGGCTGACAATATCAAGGCAAAAGCCGGGGAAGTGATCTTAACTCTTAACTGATTGGAGATAATATGAGTACAAAGATTGAACATACAAGGATCGAGCTTGCAAAGAAGGGCATTATTACCGATGAGGTGAAACAGGTGGCCCTGGATGAAGGCATGGCGCCTGAACAGCTTTCAAGAGATATCGCAGACGGGCTGACTGTCATTTCGAGGAATATGAACCATGACATAAAACCCCTTGGTATCGGCAAGGGTTTAAGGACAAAGATCAATGCCAATATAGGCACGTCAAAGGACAGGATATCACTTGATGAAGAGATGGAGAAGCTGGATGTACTTATCAAATACGGTGCCGACGCTGTAATGGACCTATCAACGGGGGGGCCGATCAAAGACATCAGGCGTCTGCTTATGCGGAAGTCAACCATATCTGTCGGTACTGTTCCTATATATGAAGCGGTAGCAAAGGCTGCGGAAGAAAAGGGATCGATCTCAAAGATGAGCGTTGACGACCTGTTTGGAGCAATCGAGGGGCAGGCTGAAGAGGGTGTTGACTTTGTCACCGTTCACTGCGGACTCACAAGAAAGACCATTGAGACCCTGAGAGAAGACGGGAGGATTCTTGATATCGTGAGCAGGGGCGGTGCGTTTCTTGTTGAATGGATGATATACAATGACAGAGAGAACCCTTTGTATGAAGATTATGACAGGCTTATTGAAATTTCAAAAAAATATGACCTGACATTAAGCCTTGGTGACAGTGCCCGTCCGGGCTGTATTGCCGACGCAACGGACAGGACACAGATAGACGAGCTTCTGACTCTTGGAGCATTGAGGGACAGGGCAGTTCAACAGGGTGTTCAGGTTATCATAGAAGGGCCGGGACATGTTCCTCTTAACCAGGTTGAGCTTAACATGAAAATACAGAAAGAGATTTGCAAAGGTGCGCCGTTCTATGTGCTCGGGCCCCTGGTTACTGATATAGCAATGGGATATGACCACATTGCCGCGGCAATAGGCGGTGCTGTTGGCGCGGCTGCGGGCGCTGACTTCCTCTGTTATGTGACCCCGTCGGAACATATAAGGCTTCCAACTATCGAAGATGTGAAAGAAGGTGTTATTGCCTCAAAGATCGCAGCGCACGCAGCAGATATTGCAAAGGGTGTGAAGGGTGCGATTGATCTTGATATTGAAATGGCAAAGAGGAGAAAGGCCCTTGACTGGAACGGCCAGATAGAGCTTTCATTAAACCCCGAAAAGGTTAAAAGCTGGCGTGCCGAGGTACCACCGACGGAATCGGAAGTATGCAGCATGTGCGGAGAGTTCTGCGCGATCAAGACTGTTGAAGAGGCGTTGAGAAAGAAGTAGTTTTTTTATGAAAAATTCTCCTTTCATGTCTCCCCCTTTGGAAAAGTCGAAGATCCGACTCGTGAGGGGAATACAGACTGCATTATCATTAATAAAGTTATTCTTTTTGATGCCCGGCTTGTCAAATCAATACAATATTAGGATTTCCATATCAGGATTTTCCTGATCTTTGCGTTATATTGACTTATTTCTGCTTCTTGATATACTAAATAATACAAACCTGTTCAACAACTTTGAAAGTGGAAATTAGTCTTGTCTTCACATTGAGGGGGGGGGTATATGAAATATAGAAATAAACTAGCTTCTCTCCTGTTTGTTATTTTTTTCCTTGTACCTGTAACAGTGGGCAATGCTCGCGAAACCATAGTTTTAAACACTTACTGGGTAGAGCCTGTTCTGGTTGATTTTATACAGTCCCTGATGAGTGAGGCGTTTAACAACCTTGATATGGATGTCAGAGTGAGGCCCATGCCTGCAGAAAGAGCGTTAAAAGACTCAAATAGCGATCATGGTGCTGACGGCGAGACGTTAAGGACGGAGTATATCAGTAATAAATATCCTAACCTGCTGAAGGTCCCTGAACAAATATTTAACTTGAATTTAGTAGCATACAGTATAGATAAAGACTTCCAAACCAATAACTGGGAAAGCCTGCGACCCTATCACGTTGCATACATCAAGGGAATGAAAGCTATTGAAAATAAACTTTTGTTTGTCAAACCCAAATCAGTGCAGCAAATTGAAAATGCCAGGCTTCTTTTCATTCATCTTGTTAAAAAACGAACGGATGTGGTTGTATGGGGATTAATTGAAGGGCTGATTGTTGTTGATAAACTCGGCCGTGAAAACAATGCGTTAAGCCGGGAAACCGGGAAAATCCGTGTGTTGAAACCGCCTCTGAAAACAATTCCATTGTACCTGTATCTGAATAAGAGACACAAAGGGCTTATCTCAAAGATAGATCATTCGTTGAAAGAAATAAAAACAAATGGGTCCTACCGGAAAATCTATGAAATAACCATAGGTCAAATTACTCCCTGGCAGGAAATCGATCAAGGCAGACCATGAATAAAAAAAGTTCAAGCCGAATTATAGCCAGAAAGCTGATTGTATATATCTTGTTGTGCAGTTCATTGATTACCTTGATATTTACATCTTATCAATTATACCTGGACTACCACCTGGGCCGGGAACGGATCCTCGATACACTGCAACAAATAGAGGACAGCTATCTGCAGGCCATTAACAGAAATGTATGGACCTCAAATGAGAAACAGCTTGCCACTCAACTTGAGGGAATACTGGAATTGCATGATATGCAGTATATCAGGATTGAATTTGAAGGGAATGTCCTTGAAACAGGTCAAAATATAGAAGGAAATACTATCTCCCGGCAGATTCCGTTAACATATGTTTTTGATAATAAGGAGTATGAGTTGGGCACACTTTTTATGTCTGCCACGCTGAAAAATCTTTATGAACGATTATTCAGCCGGGTACTGTATGTCCTTCTGACTCAGGGGATCATAATTTTCATTGTATCAATTTTCATATTCTTTATTTTTCATTATCTGATCACACGTCACCTGTATAAAATAGCAGGATTTCTTCACTCTATTGATATTAATAAATTAGACACCCCACTGATTCTGGACCGTCAATCCGGTCAGGAAAAGAATGCTGATGAGCTGGACGATGTTGTTAATGCGTTCAATGAAATGTCGGCTAACCTGGCAAGCTCCTATGCCAGCTTAAATGATGAGATCACGGAGCGTAAGAAGGCGGAGGAAGAAATAAGTCTTCAGAGCGAAATTATGAAGAATATCAATGAGGGAATTTACCTTGTGGGACTGGATGATGGCAAAATCAAATATACCAATCCGGAATTTGAGAAGATATTTGGTTGTAACCAGGGTGAAATGATTGGAAAAGATGTTTCAATAGTCAATGCTCCGACTGAAAAAAAGCCTGAAGAAACAAAGAACCAAATTATGGAAGTCCTGATAAATACTGGAGAATGGCACGGGGAAGTCAAAAATATCAAAAAGGATGGCACTCAATTCTGGTCTTATGCAAATGTGATTATATTTGATCATTCAAAATTCGGAAAAGTTTTAGTCTCTGTCCATACCGACATCACCGAGCGCCTAGAGGCCGAGAAAAAGATTGAAAACCTGGCGAAATTTCCATCTGAAAATCCTAATCCTGTTTTAAGAATAAGCTCTGACGGAAACATTCTCTACAGGAATGAAGCGACTTTAAAAATATTGAATGATAATGGATTGCAGGAAAAAGATATTTTCAGGATACTGCCTGAAAATCTTAGTAAGCTTATCTGGGAGTCATGCAAGAATATGCAAATACTTAAAATGATTGAGGTCAGTGTAGGTGATAGGATTTATTCCTATAATATTGTCCCGCTTCCGGAATGTGAATATGTCAATCTCTACGGCAGGGACATTACTGAACGTAAAATGACTGAGGAGAAGCTCAGAGCATCTGAGGAAAAATACAGGACACAATTCAATGAAGCACTGGATGCCATTTTACTTGCAGACGCAGAGACCGGTATAATCATCGACTGCAATCCGGCTGTGTCAAAGATGGTAGGAAGGGAAAAATCAGAGATAATCGGTCAACACCAGAAGATCCTGCATCCGCCTGAAGAAAATGAGGGAGAGTTCAGCAGGACTTTTAAGCAGCATCTGAAAGAAAAAGAAGGAGAAAGCCTCGATGCAAAGATCATTACAAAAGGCGGAGAAATAAAAGATGTCTCAATAAAGGCCAACTTGTTTGAAATGAGCGGGAGAAAACTTATTCAGGGTATATTCAGGGACATCACCGAGCGCAAGCAATTAGAGGAAGAACAGCAGAAAATGCAGAAGCTAGAATCGGTTGGGATCCTTGCCGGTGGGATTGCCCATGATTTCAACAATCTTCTTGCAGCAGTTCGCAATAATGTCTATTTATCAATGATACATATTGATCGTGAAAGTGAAGCATACGATAGTTTGGCATCAACAGAAAAGATAATACACAGGGCAACAAATCTGACCCAGCAGCTGCTTACCTTTTCGAGGGGGGGAGCTCCAGTGAAGAAGACTGCGTCTATTGTTGAGCTTATTAAGGAGTCTGCCGAGTTTGTTCTGAAAGGATCGAATGTGAGCTGTGATTATAAATTGACAGATAGTGTTTGGCCTGTTGAAGTTGATGAAGGACAGATGAATCAGGTAGTACATAATCTTATACTCAATGCTGACCAGGCCATGCCGGATGGGGGTACAATACAGATCAGTACGGAAAATATCAATCTTGGGACTGATACCTCATTGCCGCTTTCAGTTGGAAGATATGTGAAAATAATAATAGAGGACCATGGTGTGGGTATCGCAGACGACCATTTACAGAAACTGTTTGATCCATATTTTACTACAAAGGAAATGGGACGGGGGTTGGGCCTTTCTGTTGTCTTCTCCATTATCAGAAGCCATAATGGACACATACATGTAGAATCGGAGTTGGGAGCGGGCACAACCTTTTCTATATATATTCCTGCATCTGAAAAACTGATTGAAGAGAAAGAGATTGTAGAGGATACATTTGCTGCGGGAGAAGGAAAAATATTGTTGATGGATGATGAAGCAATAATAAGAGAGACAGCTGAACAGTTATTAACTCACAAGGGATATGAAGTTGAATGTGCAAAAGATGGTGACGAATCAATTGAACTCTATAAAAAAGCTATGAAAGAATTACGGCCTTATGATGTGGTGATTCTTGACCTGACCATACGTGGAGGTATGGGAGGAAAAGAAACAGTAAAGAAACTGCTTGAGATAGATCCGGACGTAAAGGCAATTGTTGCGAGCGGATATTCCAATGATCCTGTGCTGGCGAATTACAGGGAGTACGGGTTCTGTGGTGTTTTTGCCAAGCATGACAAGGTAGAAGAACTGGGCAAAACTCTTCATGAAGTAATAAATGGACAACAATAAAAGGTACTATCTCTTCTTCAGGTACCGTCTGAATGCAAGGACTGCCCCGCCTGCTATGAAGAGAATTGAACTTACCGGTTCAGGAACAACAGCGGATACAACAGTGAAACCGGCAGTTTCGTGTCCGGAATGTGGAGAAGAAAATGGACTTGTGAAGTGGGCTTTTATTTTCCATGTTCCTTCTTCTTTTATTTCATCCCATAAATTGCCGGGTGAAAGCCATATTTCGTTTTCATATCCCTTGCTGCGGATTACGTAATTATCCTTGTCAGGACTTTTCCAGAGAGTGGTTATTAAATTAAAACCTGAATCCGGCAGTTTCAGATAAAGCCACGGTGTGTCGGTCCAATCGAATTCTGTTCTCTCGTTTGTAGCCCCGTACCCGCTGGTCATATACATTTCTTCAAAAGAGTCAAAAAATGATGCAGATGCACTATTCGTTAATATAATTGTAAAAAACAATAATATAGCTAACCCTGTAATTCCTTTATTCTTCATATCCCGTCTTTCCTCTCAAGATAAAACATCATTCAGAATCAGTAATGTTTTTGCGAACAGTATTATTAACGGATGAATTTAAAGGAATCTTTATTAATGATGAAATGAAAAGAAAGAGGACTTCTTTTTTCCTGTTATATTTGGCAGGGTTGGGGGGGGAAGTAATTGACAGAAAAATATGAGGATGTTGACCAAGTAAGGGGACATGGCTGAAAATAAAAGGTTGGGCTCTCTTAGGCAGGAAAAAACCTTTTAAATCAGGGTCAACATCCTCATGTCGTATTTCACAATATGAATTCTTACTTTAGAATACATATAAATGAAGATAATTATTATGATTTAAATCATACGCATCCACAAGAGTACCGGATGTTAAAAAACCAACCCTGATTTTCCTTCCAGAAAATGGGTGCGTATTTAACAGAATGGTTCCGGCGGGGAATCAGTAAGCTTACTCGGCGATCTCCATCTCTTTTTCGTTTAATTTCATTCCTGTTACATCCCACTCCTTGAAGCTGACCGTAAAGTCGTGGGCATCTTCCACATTGAAGTCTTTAGGTATATTAAAGACCTTTCTGGATATGGGAGGTTCATCGTGCGTCTTGCCGAGCACAGCCGTTACCTGGTCGATCCCGAGGTTTATGCTGATGATCAGCAGAAAATAGGGATCGTTCATAACGTTGCTTATTATGGGGTTCATCTTCGAAAATGCCTTTTCAGGCACCATGGTTGTATACTCGCCTGTTCCCAGGTCGTATTCATCAGGAATGCGGATCTCAGAATACTCAACTCCCGGAATGGGATTATCTTCTCGATGCTTTATTTCTGCCATTACTCCTCCATAAATTAATTACGAATTAACAATTCATCCTTCGCAGTGCTACGGAGAATGGATTACGAATTATGAATTCAAAAAACCACTTGAACAGCTTGAATCGTTTCAGCCGCTTGAGCCGTTAAACGATTCAAGCGGTTCAAGCGGCTCAAGTGATTGGAACGATCTTTTCTTTTCGTAATTTGTAATTGATAGATTATATCTGCTTTTTTAAAAGTTATCAAAGGGAAAGTTCAATATTTTTAGTGCAGGCTATAATCTTGTGATATAATTACTGCAATTATCTTCAGAATATAAATAATTATATGAATCTCAGGGGGTTCGAATTTTCAGCAATACTTTTAGAAGAAAAACAGTCCTGATTGTTATCCTGACCGGGTTTATTTTCTTATCTGCCTTGTGTGATGCATCAGGTGAAAGTGACGGTTGGGCCCTGACAGTATACAGGGCAAGGCTTACCATCCACAATATGAGTGACACTCTGAATTTCAAAGCTGAATATAGAGACTCATATTTGTTGGCCCTGGCTTTATCAAAGAGGGTATCGTCATTCAAAAAATACATTGATATCGAAATAGAGGGGCAGGCCGTAAAACATACTGGAGAGCAGGACCACCTGGAATTCAATGCTCTGCCGGTCGTGCGCTGGCTTCCGTTCCCGTGGGATTCATATATCGATACAAGCTTTGCAGTGGGAGGCGGGGTGTCATACGCAGTGAAAATCCCGAAATTGGAACCCGGGTCCAATGATGACAAACCTCAATTACTGGGTTATCTCATGTCTGAGTTATCTCTTGCTGTACCGCGGGTACCCCATTTTAACTTGGTTGCACGGTTCCATCACAGGTCCGGGGCCGGCGGATTTTTCAGTGATGTGAGGGATGCGTCAAACGCGGTTGGGTTTGGGGTAAGGTTTGTTTTTTAAAAAGACATTTATAAACATATAGTTATTTGTTACCCTTGCCTTAATACTCCCGGAAAATTGACAAACTTGCTAACTAATAAATATAATTATTACTCATAAAACAATTGTAGAGGAGGATTTTAATAATGTCAGATGCAGTTACAAGTGTTACAAATGATACTTTCGACGATGTAGTCGTTAAATCAGAGGGTCTTGTTATGGTTGATTTTTGGGCAACATGGTGCGGCCCTTGTAAGATAGTGGCTCCTGTTGTTGAAGAGCTTGCCAAGGAATATGAAGGCAAAGTTACTTTCGTAAAGGTCAATACCGATGAGAACCAGGACCTGGCAACCCGCTTTAATATAAGAGGTATCCCAACCCTTATGTTCTTTAAGGCAGGCGATGTCAAGGACCAGGTAGTCGGTGCTGTCCCAAAGGCCCAGCTTAAATCAAAGATCGATTCTTTACTCGGGTAAAAAATAACATATTATGTATGACGTTATAATTATCGGCGGAGGCCCTGCTGGTTTGACAGCAGGGCTTTATACTTCCAGGGCAAGGCTCAAAAGCCTGCTTATAGAGAAAGGTTTTCCCGGCGGTCAGGTGATGACCACCGAATGGGTGGAGAATTACCCCGGGTTTGAAGATGGTGTTTCCGGGGCTGAACTTGCCGGGAAAATGGAAAAGCAGGCCGTAAAATTCGGGCTCGAAATTGTCCAGGGTTCTGTTATTAATGTTTCACTGGATAACAATATAAAGAAGGTTGTCCTTGAAAATGAAAAGCAGTACGAGGCAAAGGCAGTTATCATTGCCACCGGTTCAAATCCCAGACCTCTGAAAATCGAAGGAGAAGATGAATTCAGGGGCAGGGGTGTGTCGTATTGCGCATCCTGTGACGGCGCGTTTTTTAAGGACAGTAAACTGGCGGTCATCGGCGGAGGAGACTCAGCTGTGGAGGAGGGTCTTTTTCTGACGAAGTTTGCGGAGACTGTTTATATCGTGCATAGAAGAGACGAGCTAAGGGCCGCGAAAGTTGTTCAGGAAAGGGCATTTGAAAATCCAAAAATCAAACTTGTCTGGGACTCTGTCCCGGAGAAAATAGAGGGTGACGGCACCGGCGTTACTGCTGTGCATATAAAGAATGTTAAAACCGGTGAAAAGTCCGTGCTTGATGTTCAGGGTATTTTTATTTATATAGGTTACAATCCCAATACTGCCTTTCTTAAGGAAATTATAAAACTTGATGAGAGTAATTATGTGCTGGCAAATGATGACATGTTCACTTCAGAGCAGGGGATATTTGTGGCCGGTGATGTGAGGAAGAAGCTTTTAAAGCAGATAGCCACGGCAGTCGGTGACGGGGCAACCGCCGCCATTTCAGCAGAAAAATACATAGAGGAGAACTTTTAATATTATTGTAAGGGCGGGGTGACCCCGCCCCTACCGCAAGGATATGTTTGAATCGTTATCAGAAAGATTAGAAGGTGTATTTAAAAAATTAAAGGGCAGGGGGCTTCTTAAAGAAGAGGACGTTGGCGCGGCCCTTAAAGAAATAAGAATGGCCCTCCTTGAAGCTGACGTTAACTTCAAGGTTGTCAAGGATTTTGTTGAGAAGGTCAGGGAAAGGGCGGTAGGAAAAGAAGTCCTTGACAGTATTACCCCGGGACAGCAGGTCGTAAAGATCGTTAACGATGCGCTCTGTGAACTTATGGGAGGCGGACACAGCAAGATCAACCTTGCCCCAAACCCCCCGACCGTTATAATGCTTGTAGGCCTTCACGGGTCAGGTAAGACCACAACATCCGCCAAGCTCGCAAATAATTTCATAAAAGACGGACGGAGGCCCATGCTTGTCGCACTTGATACAGCCCGGCCTGCAGCCATTGACCAGCTTAAAACCCTCGGTGCACAGATTGACGTGCCTGTATATGCTACCCAGCCCGGTGATGATCCGGTATCAATTTTCCCAAAGGCGCTGAAACAGGCCAACCTTGAGGGAAGGGATATCTTAATACTTGATACGGCGGGCAGACTTCACATAGATGACGAGCTGATGAAGGAACTCGAAAACCTGAAGAAAGAGTCAGATCCGAAAGAGATCCTGCTCGTCGCAGACGCAATGACCGGCCAGGATGCCGTCAATATTGCGAAGTCTTTTAATGAACGGCTGGAGATACAGGGAGTCATCCTTACAAAAATGGACGGTGACGCCAGGGGCGGTGCAGCCCTGTCGATAGTTTCCGTGACTGGAAAGCCCATTAAACTAATGGGTGTAGGAGAGAAAATAGATTTTCTGGAACCGTTTCACCCGGATAGGATGGCTTCAAGAATTCTGGGTATGGGAGATGTGGTAAGCCTGGTTGAAAAAGCGCAGGATGCGGTCGGACTGGAAGATGCCCTTAAACTGGAGGACCGGATCAAGACGGACAGGTTTACTTTTGAAGACCTTGTGACCCAGATAAAACAGATCAAGAAAATGGGGTCTCTTGAAAGTATCCTCAGCATGATTCCCGGTCTCGGCAAGCAGTTAAAGGGAGTAAATATAGATGATAAGGCATTTGTCAAAGTCGAGGCCATAATCAGTTCCATGACAGTACGGGAAAGAAAGAATTATGTTATACTCAACGGCAGTCGAAAAAAGAGGATTGCCGCAGGGAGCGGAACTACGGTAGCTGATATAAATAAGTTGGTTAAACAGCACCTTGGGATGAAAAAGATGCTTAAGAAGCTTAAGCGCGGTAAAGGCATGAGAATGCCGCAATTTAAATTCTGAAAAATGCATGGAAATAATACTGTATTTCAGAGACCTTGCATCCTTCATCACGAATCCTGTATTATAAAACCCAATAATATGGAGGATAAGATTTGGTAAAGATCAGATTAACAAGGAAAGGCGCCAAGAAAAAGCCTTTCTACAGGGTAATAGTGACGGATTCCAGAAATAGGAGAGACGGTCCTTTCCTGGAAATTATAGGAACTTATGATCCGTTAAAAGACCCTTCAGAGATAAAAATTGATACTGAAAGAGCCAAGTACTGGATTGGCTGTGGAGCACAACCAAGTTCTACTGTGAAAAAACTTCTACAAATTTCGGGCATGTAAAAACTGTCCGGATTCAAACGGAGGTGGAATTATGAAAGCACTGGTTGAACAGATGGCGAAGGCACTGGTGGATAAACCTGAAGAGGTTGTTGTCTCGGAAGTATCGGGAGAAAGGACCACAGTTTTTGAATTGCGTGTTGCTAAAGATGATATTGGAAAGGTCATTGGAAAGCAGGGCAATACGGCTCGTGCGATGAGGACTATTTTAAGCGCTGCCGGTACAAAACTCGGCAAACGTTCTGTCCTTGAAATTTTGGAGTAGAAGAAACAGCTGCAAATAAGACTTTAATTATCAGCCAAGATTGAAATAGATGAGGAGAAGGGTCACCCCTTCTCCTTTGAATTGCCCGACAGCCCGAAAATGAAATGTGATGTACTGACGCTTTTCCCGGATATATTAAATGCCTGTCTTAATGAGAGCATTTTGAAAAGGGCGAGGGAAAAAGAACTGCTTGATGTAAAGCTCCATAATATCAGGGACTTTACATTAGACCCCCACAGGAAGGTTGATGACTATTCGTATGGCGGGGGGGCAGGGATGGTATTAACGCCGGAGCCTGTATTCAGGGCTGTAGACTTTTTGAAAGAAGACGGCGAACCCAGGAAGGTTGTGCTTTTGAGCCCGCAGGGCAGGTCATTCAGCCAGTCAATGGCTGAGGACTTCTCTAAAGAGAAAAAGAGGTTTGTTTTTATCTGCGGGCGGTATGAAGGTATAGATGAAAGAGTCAGGACGCTGGTAGATGAAGAGGTCTCGATCGGGGACTACGTAATTACCGGCGGTGAACTGGCGGCACTTGTTATTATTGAAGCTGTGACGAGACTTGTTCCGGGTGCCCTGGGTGATGACAGGTCAATTGAGGATGAATCATTTTCATGGGGTTTGCTTGATTATCCTCATTATACAAGGCCGAGAGAATTCAGAGGGTTAGATGTCCCTGATGTGCTTGTTTCAGGCAATCATAAGGAAATCATGACCTGGAGGAGAAGAGAGGCACTTAAGAAAACGCTTAAAGTGAGGCCGGACCTGATTGACAAGTCAGAGCTGACGGACCTTGATAAAAAATTACTGAACGAGCTATCCTCTAAAGAGGATAGCTGATTACACAGATAAAAGAAAGATTCCACAGATTAGAAAAGATTGTACAGATTAAAAAAGAAGCAGTTAATCTGTGTAATCGTCTTTATAAATCTGTGTAATCAACTAAAATACATATTTTAGTAGGAGGAAATAAGATGGACGCAATTAAAGTAATAGAAGAAGGCTATAAAAAGGAAATACCGCCTTTCAAAATTGGAGACACAGTCAGCGTAAGCATGAAGATAAAAGAGGGAGAAAAGGAAAGAGTCCAGGTCTTTACCGGAATAGTAATCGGAAGACAGGGCGGCGGTATCCGTGAGACATTCAGTGTAAGAAAAATATCGTATGGGATAGGAGTTGAGAAGGTTTTTCCCATACACTCTCCTTTAATAGAGGGTATAAAAGTTGTCAAGCAGGGAGTTGTAAGGAGAGCAAAGCTCTATTACCTGCGCGACAAAAAGGGCAAGGCTGCAAAGGTCAAGGAAAGGACTTACAGCAGGAAATAAATAGAAGATCAATTTGGTTTTTTAATTTTTTATGTCCTCTCAAAAATCACCTCAGGATAAAGATGTTCCCCCCATTTTCCTGTACGATGAAAATATCCGCAAAAAGTATTCCCTTGCTGCCGGTCTTGATGAAGCCGGCAGAGGACCATTGGCCGGCCCTGTTGTAGCGGCTGCTGTCATATTACCTTCAAATATTCTTATTGAAGGGCTCAGAGATTCAAAAAAAATTCGTGAAAAAGAGCGCAGAAAAATATTCTGGCAGATTGTCAGGAACGCGGTTGCCGTTGGTGTCGGAATAACAGATGCTGATATTATCGACAGGATCAATATTCTGCAGTCTACAAGACGCGCAATGAAGCTTGCGGTAAAAGACATGGGAATGACTCCGGATATTCTGCTGATCGATGCGGTCAAACTTGCAGATGTGAACATTCATCAAAATTCAATGTTTAAGGGCGAATCTGTAAGTGCATCAATAGCAGCGGCCTCGATTGTTGCAAAGACAGTCCGGGATGATATTATGGTTGACTACCACAAAGAGTTCCCTCTCTATAACTTCAAGGGACATAAAGGGTATTCTACGAAAGAGCATATGGAGAACATCCGGCGCTACGGCCCCTGTCCCATCCACAGAAAGAGCTTTCGGAAAGTAAATGATGTGCCGTTGTTTAAGTGAGAAGAGGGAAGTTAGAAGTGTGAAGTTAGAAGTGTGAAGTGTGAAGTGTGAAGTGTGAAGTGAGGGCTTGCATCGATTATTTGTCCGTCATTCCCGAAGTCCTTAATCGGGAATCCAGTTTTTGCAATAAGTTCTGGATGCCCGATTACAAACTTCGGGCATGACAAAAATAAAAAACGGCATTTATATACAGACACTAATTAGCCATGTTTTACTCAATTGCTGCAGATATAACAGTCTTTATTCATTTCCTCTGGATTATATTCCTTATATTCGGGGCCTTCCCGGGCAGACGGTATAAGCCGGTTAAGATAGCTCATATCGGGGGAGTATTTTTTGCCATTTTTATTCAGGTTTTCGGCTTGTACTGCCCCCTGACACATCTCGAGGCCCGGCTCAGGACAATGCATGACCCGTCTCAAAGTTATTCCGGTTCATTTATCATTCACTATGTTGAGAAACTTGTCTATATCGGTATTTCTCCAAAGATAATTCTTCTCTTAACTGTTTTGATTGCTTTAATGTCTGTATATGTATATCTTCGTAAAACCAAATGAAGAAAATAGTCTTATCTATTAAGAGAGTCGGAAGCTCATAAGTAATTTCTTTAAAATCCTCCTGTACATTGAATGTTGGCAAAAGCTGTTAATTATTACTGTATTTTATTATAATTAAGTATACGTCAGAAGTAGATAATTCAATTATGAAAAGAAATTTTACGATGCTTTACATACTAATTGGACTTGTGTTAAAATCTATCTCTTTATTTAAAGAAAGGCGGCTTTATGGCGTTAGCAAAAGAACATAAGGAAAATATAATTAAGCAGTTCAAGTTGCACGAAGGTGATACGGGTTCTCCGGAAGTCCAGGTAGCAATTATCAGTGAGCGGCTGAATGTTCTGAATTCACATTTTCAGACTCATAAGAAAGATCACCACTCACGCAGAGGACTTCTGAAGCTTGTTGGACAAAGACGCAAACTTCTGAGTTATCTGAAAATGACGGACAGAGGAAGATACGAAAAGCTTATCAAGGAACTTGGACTCAGAAAGTGATTTAAATGACAAAGGTTGACACTGAAGTTAAAGGACAGCCCCTTTATCTTGAAACAGGAAAATTTGCAAAACAGGCTGACGGATCAGTAATTGTTAAGTATGGCGACACAGTAGTTCTGGCAACAGCAGTTGCCAAAAAAGAAGCAAGAAAAGATATAGATTTTTTCCCCCTCACTGTTGATTACCAGGAAAAGGCTTACGCTGCAGGTAAAATCCCCGGAGGTTTTTTTAAGAGGGAAGGCAGGCCGAGTGAAAAAGAAGTCCTCACATCCCGCCTGATTGACAGGCCTATCAGACCTATTTTCCCTGACGGTTTTTATTCCGAGACTCAGGGTATTGTCTCTGTGCTGTCATTCGGTGAAGAGAACATTTCCGATATCCTTGGAATAATAGGTGTATCTGCGGCCCTGAGTATATCCGACATACCTTTTGACGGTCCTGTCGGGGCAGTAAGAATAGGGATACTGGGCGGTTCTTTTGTTGTTAACCCTGATCTTCAGGAGATAGGTGAGTGCGACTTCAGTCTTGTTGTAGCGGGCACAGAGAACGCAATCCTTATGGTAGAGGGCGGCGGCCTTGAGATCCAGGAGTCCGTACTCCTTGAGGCCCTTGAGCTTGCACATAATGAAATAAGAAAAGTGGTTGACCTCCAGAAAAAGCTGGTATCTGAAGCAGGTAAGGAAAAGAGGCCTGTTACCCCGCCGGAGCTGGACGAGAAACTTATGGAGACCGTTTCAGGTCTTTCACTTGAAAAAATAAAAGAGGCTATTGTTATTCCCGACAAGATGCTCAGGCAGGAAGCTCTCAATGCTGTCCTTGCTGATGTGAAGGAAGAATTGAATACTGAAGAAGAGGACAGATCAAAAGATATTGCCTTCATGTTCAATAAACTGGAAAAAGACCTTGTGCGGAATACGATTCTGGAAAAAGGCATAAGAGCGGACGGCCGTAAACCTGATGAAGTAAGGCCGATAAGCGCTGACGTAGGTTTCCTTCCGAGAACTCATGGTTCGGCCCTTTTCGTAAGGGGAGAGACCCAGGCCCTTGCTGTTGTTACCCTGGGCACAGCTGAAGATGAACAGAGGATTGATGCGCTTGAAGGAGATTCAAAAAAATCATTTATGCTCCACTATAATTTCCCGCCGTTCAGTGTCGGGGAGGTCAAGTTCCTCCGTTCCGCGGGCCGAAGGGAAGTGGGCCACGGTAAGCTGGCGGAAAGGGCATTGACAGAGATACTTCCTTCGAAAGATGATTTCCCTTATACAATAAGGATAGTTTCCGACATACTGGAATCAAACGGGTCATCTTCGATGGCCACAGTATGCGGCGGGACTCTTGCACTCATGGATGCCGGAGTGCCTATTAAAGCCCCGGTTGCAGGGATTGCAATGGGTCTTATAAAAGAAGGCGATCAGACGGTTGTCCTGACGGATATACTCGGCCTTGAAGACCATCTCGGTGATATGGACTTTAAGGTTACAGGAACAAAAGAAGGTATTACCGCTTTTCAGATGGACGTTAAAATCAGCGGGGTCACCAGGGACATTATGGCAAATGCTCTTGAGCAGGCCAAAAAGGGAAGGCTCCATATCCTTGGCAAAATGGCAGAGGTCCTTTCCAGCCCAAGAGAGAATCTGGCACCGTATGCACCCAGGATTTTCACAATAAAGATTAAGCCCGATAAGATCAGGGACGTAATAGGTACAGGCGGTAAAGTGATCAGGGGCATAGTTGAGGAGACCGGTGCAAAGATAGACATCGATGATTCAGGAACTATAAATATTGCCTCAAACGATGAGGAGTCCGCCCGGAAGGCTATAGAGATTGTAAAAGGGATAGTCGCTGATGCCGAGGACGGGAAGATTTATAAAGGCAAAGTAAAGAGGATCGTTGACTTTGGTGCATTTGTGGAAATTCTGCCCGGCAAAGAGGGACTTTTACACATATCACAGATTGCAGAGAAAAGGATCGAAAAAGTAACTGATGTACTGAAAGAAGGAGAAGAACTTCTTGTCAAGGTGATTGAGATAGATAAGATGGGCAGAATACGCCTGAGCAGAAAAGAGGCTATGAGAGATCAGGAATCTGAAAAGGCAAAACTCTGATTAATCATCTCTAAATAAGTTAAAAATAAATTCAGATGGCAATGAAAATCGTGGTTTTGATTATTTATGGTCATCTGATTTTTTTTCTTAAAAGCAATAGCAGGATATTAATTAATGTTTAAAAAGATAACTCTGGACAACAACATTCCTCTCCTCGTCGAATCAGCCAGGGAGGTGCATTCACTCTGTATAGGGATATGGGTGAAAACCGGCTCGCGTTATGAGAACCCTGACAATAGCGGAATATCGCATTTCCTGGAACATATGTTATTTAAGGGAACGGACAAGCGCACTGCTGAAGGTATTGCTATGGAAATTGATTCACTGGGCGGAGAACTGAATGCATTCACTTCATCTGAATATACACTGTTTTATATTAAGGTGCTTGATGAATATATGGAGCAGGCCGTGGACCTGTTGACCGATATATTCCTGAATTCAAAACTGCCTGAATCCGAGATGGAGAAGGAAAAGAGCATTATAAATGAAGAAATAAAAATGGTAGAGGACACACCGACCGACTTTGTCTTTGAACTCTTCAGTCAGAATATCTGGGGAGATAACGGCCTGGGCCGGTCTATTTTAGGCAGCACAGAGACAATTGGGAAATTTACAAGGGATGACCTGGTTAATCATATTGAAAATTGTTACGGAACAGAAAATATAATCGTGGCATGCAGCGGAAGCTTCGATGAAGATAAGCTTGTGGAGAATCTTAACCGGAGCATCGGAAGCCTTAAAAGAAGCAGCGGACAGAAGAATGAAATGGTCCCCGGTTTCACAAGCGGGTTGAATGTAGCTGAAAAAGACCTCTCTGAGGCGCACATTTGTCTGGGGCTTAAAGGTATGTCTTACAGCAGTGAGGAAAGGTATACAATGCATCTTCTGAATACGATACTGGGTTCCGGTTTCAGCTCCAGGCTTTTTCAGAATGTAAGAGAAAAAAGAGGCCTTGTATATTCAATTTACTCTTATCACGTTTCATATTTTGATACCGGCCTCTGGGCGGTTTATGCAGGCACTGACAAGAAAAATGTAAGTGAAGTCATTAACATTACGCTTGATGAAATGAATAACCTTTCTAACACAATTACCGAAAGTGAACTGCAGAGGGCAAAGGCCCAGCTTAAAGGCAACCTGATCCTCGCCCTTGAATCGACCAGCAATATGATGACAAATATTGCCAAACAGGAAATATATTACAAGAAATATTTTCCACCCGGAGAAATAATCAGGATGGTAGAGGGAATAACGCTCGAAAACGTTAAGGGCCTGGCCCTGAGACTTGTGAATGAGTTTCCTTATGCTATGACTGTTTACGGGCCTGTAACGGAAAGTGACCTTAAAGGGGCCTGTAAGTTTCTGCAGTAGTCCCGGCAGTTTTTATATCAATTAAATCATCTTGAATATCTTTAAGAGCTTTCCATTCACTATTTTCAGCAGGCACATTCCAGGCATAAATTACAAGCTGCTCGTTTGAAGTAGAGGAATATGGCTATTAAAACTATAAGCATATTAGGAAGCGGCTGGCTTGGGCTTCCTTTAGCCGGGCATTTGGTTGGGACGGGTAATCGTGTGAAAGCTTCGAGAACATCAGAAAGCCGCCTGTCAGAATTAACGTCTATTAAGGTTGAACCATTCATTATTGATATTGGGAGGCTGTCCGGTAACATTCAGACTTTCCTTCAGGCAAACGTCTTAATAATTAACATACCGTCAAAGAACATAGATGGTTTTAGCCGCCTGATAAAAGAAATTGAAAAATCTGAAATAGAAAAAGTATTATTTGTTAGTTCTACTTCAGTTTATGAAAACAAAAACAAAACAATATCAGAGTCAGATGGTGAAGAATCAACACTAAGTCCCTTACTGACAATTGAAAATCTGTTTAGAAACATCGCTGAAATCGAATGCACCATTGTCAGGTTTGGAGGGTTAATTGGCTACAGCCGGAACCCCGGCAAGTTTTTTAGAAAGGGGAGGCTTGTTAATGATCCTGACTCTAATGTAAATCTTATTCACCGTGACGACTGTATTGAAATTATCAGTCAAATTATCAGCCAGGAAGTTTGGGGTGAAGCTTTTAATTGCTGTGCTGATACTCATCCCACAAAAAGAGAATTCTATACTCATGCGGCCAAATCCATAGGGTATCCTGCTCCAGAGTTTGCAGATTCATTTGCCAGGTCGTTTAAAATAATCAGCAATCACAAAGTGAAGCAGATTTTAAATTACGAGTTTTTGCATCCGGATTTAATGGAAATAAATTTTGAGGACAACACATAACAAGTCAATGTCCTTTTTTCGACGTTTGTGAAAAAACATTGCAGATACTCCTGTTTTTCTGTTAAGATTTAGTCGGAGCTTAAATAAGTTTTCCGGTGATTCAATGGTTCTGTCTTGGGCTCAAAGATAAAATCATTCTTTTTATGCTAAATATCTCTTTTTTTAAACTTTTATAATCGATTCTCTGACTATACAGATGAGAGTCGAGTAATAAATACCGGGTTGAGACATAACCCGTCTCTGGAGATAAGGATATGCATTTGTACACTGAACATTTCGGCCTCAAACTATTACCATTTGAAAATGTATCTGATCCAAGGTTCTTTTTTGGTCAGGGAGAACATGCCCGTATATATCAGCGTTTAATAGAGTCTCTGAATTCTAGTCAGGGATTGACGGTCGTAACGGGCGATATAGGGGCAGGCAAGACCATGCTTAGTCAAATGCTTATTTATAATACCTCTAATGATACAAAACACATATGGATAGCCGAACCGCCTGAGAAAAGCATTAGTCTTTTTATGTTTATTGCCCTGGAACTTGGTTTGGAACCGTCGACGTCCGAAAAAACATTTGTTCTGAGAGACATTAAGGATGAACTCATAAAGATTAGGTCTGAAGGCAAGAAATGTATGGTAATACTGGATGAATCACAGACAACAGCGGATGAAGTACTCGACGGCATTCAATTGCTGAACAATCTTGAAAAAGATGCGAGAAAACTTATTCAGGTATACCTGTTCGGGCAAGAGGAAATTATGGCAATCATCAACAGCCCGGCGAATGAATCGTTTAAACAACGTATTGCAATCCTTGAAACGATGGGTAAGATGAATAACGACAAAATACGTGACTATATCACGCATCGTCTGAATGTTGCCGGAGGGCTGCCTTCCATATTTACGGATGCAGGTTGGGGAGCAATACATTCCGTCTTTGGAAATGAAGGCAGTATACCCCGTGTAATCAATTCGTTATGCGATAAGTCACTCATCGTGGCATCTGAGAGAGAAAATGACAAGGTAGACTACTATGATGTTTATGTGGCTGCCAGAGAATTGGGAATATACAATGAGATATCCCATCATAAGGTAGAACATAAACAAAGCATGAAGGAATACAACTTCCCGGATAACTGGGAAAATGTTACTTTTAAAGATGCTGAAACAGTGTATGAAGAGCCGGCAAAGGCAGAGGAGCCGGGTAATTCTTCTGAACTCAAAACAGAAGAGACAAAAGATGAAAATTCATTTAAGCCTGCTGAAATCGAAGATAATAATCTGACGATCAAAGAGGAGACTGTTGCTTCTACTTCTTCTTCTGAATGGGTGACAATTGATTCTCAAGGGGAAAAGCCAATTGACATTGAGATTTTTGAAAAAATAAAGCCTATATCCATGAAAGAAATTACAACAAAACTTGATGAATGGGAAACAATCCGCGGTAAGGTTTGAAGGTGATTTTTTAATTGATTCATTAAAGAGTTGAGCAATAAAAGGCCGAATAGATAAATGGAGGGAATTGATGAATAATCAAATCGACGAGTGTCCATATTGTCACAGGCCGGTGATTAAAGGTGCAATGAGATGTGTGGCGTGCGGCAAAATTCTGCAGACAACGGAAGAGCGAATTGATACACTTGAGAAACTTCAATCAAAGCAGAAGTTTAATATGAAAAGATTTCTTAAATGGACAGTTATGATTATTATATCAGGCGTTTTGTATTATTATTACTCTGAAAGAATTATTGAAATAATAAAAGATAATATCGGCATTTAAATCAATTATCAATTGCGAAAAAAACAGTTCCAACCGCTTGAAACTTATTTATTAAACTGAAGAAGTTTCTTTAAACATGGTTTCTTCTAACTTATTCTATTGCGTTTTTGACCGGGTTGGAATAATATAAAAGTCACTTCAATCCGGATAAAACTAATTGAAGATAAGGGGACATGCATTAATCTTCTGCACATAAGTTCCCAAATTACAGTGAAATCTGTTTGAGCGGTATTTTGAATTTAATTATTTTATTATTGTTTATTCTGTAATTGTTTTTTATTATCCTGTGTGGCTCACAGCTGTTAATTTAACGTTAACCAATATCTTTAAAAATATTTAAAGGAGACAGGAATATGACTATTGACCTCTCAAAGAAGAAAATAATAATGATTCATGGTCTTGCTTCGAAGCCGCCTAAAGAAAATCTTGATAATCTTTGGGCTAAGTGTTTAATTGAAAATGTTGGAGCAGAAGACAAAAGTCTGGCGAAGAAAATGGCGTCCTCGGAGGGATTATTCGCTTCTGCCTATTGGGCTGACGCAACGCCGCATCATATTGCTGATGATAAGAAGTATGTGGATAAATTAGTAACTCAAGTGGATAAAGTCATTGAAGAAAGAACGCGGGTAAAGGATGGATTCTACGCCGGCACCGCTGAGAAATTTAATGACTTTTTTAAAGATAGAGGCCTGGATTTAGTGAAGATGCTCGCAGGCGCGCTAACTGTAAAAGATAATGTAATGAGAGGTTTCCTGCGAGAAACCGAGTTGTATGATCGGGATCAGTACATTGCTGATAAAATGAGGTCTCCGTTAGAGACGGCCCTTAAGAGTGCATGGGACGATTGCTGCGATGTTGCCCTGCTCTCGCATAGTATGGGCACCTTTATTTCCTATGATGTATTATGGCGATTTTCACATCGGGCTGTTAAGGAATACAAGAAATATAGAAAAAAGCATGTTCAACTTTTTGTCACTATGGGCTCACCTCTAGGAGAATCCGCTGTGAGAGATTTGCTGTTTGCCGAGTATCATAAGCGGTCAGGGAGGAGGCATTATCCAACTAACATAGATTATTGGCATAACTATTCCTGCCTGGGGGATGTGGTTTCCCATCAGGAAGATTTTGGTGATTTATTCTATGCCCCCATGCGTGAACTCGGTATATTTCCGAAAGAACGAAAAAATGCGGCAATTGATTATGCCAAACTGCATAATCCATTCGAGGTGGTAACCCATTCAGGTAACAGGACCAGTGAGAAAAGAAACCCTCATAAATCTTATGGTTATCTGGTCCAACCGATCCTTGGCAAATGGTTGCGCAAATTTCTGAAAGGTGACCTGAAAGATTGATTTAATGAATCAATAATTCTATTTCTATTGCATTTTCGACTGGTTTGGAATAATATAAAAATCACCAGGATGGGTGACCCCGAACATTCTGTCATGAAAGGTGCACACTATGAATAAAATAATCGTTGTAGTTACAGCTTGCTGGCTTTTAAGCGCATGCTCTCCGGAAATTGGCAGTGAGAAGTGGTGTAAGAACCTCGAAGAAAAGCCCAAAGGTGAATGGACTGCAAATGAAGCAAAAGATTATACGAAGAATTGTATTTTTAAATAATAAATAAGGAGGACAAAACCATGAAAAACCGGATTATTCTTTTGGCCCTGATCCTTTTGTTGAGCTCGATAGGCCCGGCTGCTGCGGGAGAGAAGGGCACGGAGGTCATAAAAGGACACCCCTGGATCGGAAAGAAGGCACCTCCTATTGAGCTGAATACATTAGAGGGCATGCGGGTGTCACTCGCCGATTACAGAGGCAAAAAATATGTTGTCCTTCACTTCGCAGCCAGTTGGTGACCGTTCTGCCGTGCGGAGGCTCCGCATCTCGAAGCCCTGTTCCAGGAAAGTCATGACGACTTGGCCGTCTTTGTGGTGAACGTCAAGGAGGAAAAGGAGAAAACCGCTAAATGGGCGAAGAAGGTGGGATACACGCTTCCCATCCTGCGCGATACTGATGGAAAGGTGGCTGCCTCTTACGCGCCGAAAGAGGTTTTGCCCGATATGCCCCGCGATGAGATAACGGTGGCGTCCAACATTATCATCGACAGGGAAGGTCTGATCCAGTTTTTCGAACTTCTGGACACCCGGAACTTCGACGCTAAACTGGTGCACCTGAAGAAACGATTAAAAGCGCTCCGGGCCGCAGAGTAAGAGTCGCCATGAAACGGTTTCAAAGCTGTCTTGTTTTCCTCGCGCTCATCCTCATGGGCGCCTGCGAGGATTCAAACGTCACAGTCAAGCCCCCATTCGTCAAAGTCGATCCCCCGGCGGCAATCAATATTGCCCCGGGCGGGTCTGCCGAGGCTGTTGTGGCGATCACCGTCGCGCCAGACTACTATGTGCAGGCCAATCCTGCCGCCGGAGAATTCCTGATACCGCTGACGCTGGAGCTTGACGGTGCCGGTGTGTTGGATGTTGGGAAACCTGTCTACCCGCCGCCGGAGCGGCAGCGCCTCAAGTGGAGCGAGGTGGAGCTCCTGACATACTCGGGAAGAGTCTCTATTCCGCTCCCGCTGCATGCCGCCAGGTCGGCCGAGCCCGGGCTGCGGTCAATGAGCGGAAGTCTGCGTTACCAGGCCTGCTCCCGGCATATGTGTATGTCACCCAAGACGATTGATTTCCAACTCGAGATCCGCATCCAAAGCTGATAATTCCTGACCCCTTATCCGTTTCTAGTGCATTCCTCCGGAATGCTTTTTGCCACTAACAATCTCCATAAGCTTGTGATGGAAATGACCGAACTGCATCTTCATTTCCATGAAGGCAGCTTCAGCGCCTTTTTTATCTTTGGCTTTTAGTTTTGCGGCCACTTTTTTTGCGGCTTCAGCGGCCTTTTTTGAACCCGGCATCAGTTCATGCAGCCATGGCGTGCCTTCGATCCATGGCACAAGCTCTTCAGCTTCTTCAAGAGCTTCATGCAGGTCTCCCTTTTCCAGGCCTTCTTCTATCTCATGCACATGCCGTTCCATCATCCACATAGATGCCGTGGACATTGCCATTCTTGAGATATGCTCCGCCTGCGATGAATCAGCAGCCAGTACTGATGAGACCGGAAAAACCAGAAACGAAACAAACAGAATACATAATGAAAACATTATGAGACTATTCTCCTTAATGCGGAATAAAACGGCCATCACAACACCTCCCAAAAGTTTCTGCGAGCCTTATCAGTTTCAAGCTCACAAGTTAAATGATTAAAAAGTCGCTTTTTTTAACTCTACTTTAAGTGTAACAGGGAACTGGTGAGCCTGCAAATTTATTTATCCTTTTCTATGGGTGGGGTCAAGTCTTGAATTTTAGCATTTGGCACATAGTTTATTAAAAACGCTAAAATTAAAGACCTGACCCCAATTTCATTTCTTTTATATCGGGGACACAATTGAAAAAACAGAGGTCGTAACTTTTATACTTTCAAGTTACTACACCTGGCCAGAACAATCTTTTCAATTTCTTTGAGAAGCTCTCTCTTTTTGAAGGGTTTTGCAATAAAGCTGTTCATCCCGGCTTTCAGAAACTGCTTTTGATCTTCTTCGAATACATGAGCACTTAAAGCAATTATCGGGATCTCGGGATCATAGGCACTGTCCTTTGAGTTTCTGATCTTTTGAGTAGCCTCAATTCCGTTTATCTCAGGCATTTGTATATCCATCAGAACAATATCGAATTGCCCTTTCTTCAGGGCTTCAATTGCTTCATTTCCATTAGTTGCAGTTTCCACGTAGTGCCCCTGACTCTCCAGTATTTTGACCGCTAATTTCTGGTTCATTAAATTATCCTCAGCCAAAAGGATATTAAGTTCACATGTAGAATTCAAATCCTCATTACCTTTGTCCGGCAGACTGATGTTAGATTTGATTTCATTATCGCTTTCTCTTAGTTTTGCAGTAAAGTGAAACGTACTGCCTTTTTGCAGTTCACTTTCCACCCATATATCTCCACTCATCATATGGACGAGTCTCCTTGAGATAGCCAGCCCCAGCCCTGTTCCTCCGTACATTCTTGTGCTTGAGTTGTCTGCCTGATTGAAATTATCAAATATACTTCTTGATTTATCTTCAGGAATTCCTATGCCAGAGTCCGAAATAGAAAAATGAATAATTACTTCCCGTCTGTCCCCGTATCCATTGTCCGGAATGGACCTTTCCTTTTCAATATTAATGACAATAGATCCCTGCTCTGTAAACTTGACAGCGTTCCCAAGCAAATTAACAATAATTTGCCATAAACGTATTTTGTCGCCTTTCAGGTTTTGATTAATATCAGGATGAATATTATAACTAAGATCGATCTGCTTCTCATCAACCTTAGCACGGACAATATTGACTATACTGCTTAGCACACTGTTCAGGTTAAAGTCTTCCTCTGAGAGCTCCATTTTGCCTGCCTCAATCTTGGATAAATTGAGAATATTATTTATAAGCTCCAGGAGAGAATCAGATGATTGCCTGACTATTTCAAGCTGCTCCCTCTGTTCTGCAGTCAAACTGGAATCAAGTGTCAGCTCAGTCATGCCAATGATTGCATTCATCGGTGTACGTATCTCATGACTCATATTTGCGAGAAATTCACTCTTCGCCAGGTTTGCCTTTCTGGATTCTTCCACTGAAACGTTGAGATCTTCCATTGTCCTCTTTAACTGACCAGCCATTGTATTAAAAGAGATCGCCAGATCACCAATTTCATCTTTTGAATTAACATTGATCCTTTGGTCCAGGTTACCTTCACCTATTGATACGGCTGCCATTGATATATTAGAGAGAGGGCGGGTTAACCTGCTGGCAATCCTGAAAGAGCTGATAATAAGGACAATTATAAGGCCAAATATTACCAGGCCGATTACTATCTGTAGATTGTGAATCGATGAGAATATTTTGCCATAATCCTGAAGTACTATAATAAGCCATCCGGGATTAGGCATGCCCATAACATCGGGTAGATGGGTATATGTGGCAAAGGTTTTCAGGTTATGTTCTGACATTTCAACCAGATATCCGGACTTGTGTTCCTGTGCTTTTTTTGCAGAGGTCATCCCCATTTTTATAAGATTGTCAACAAACATCTCTTCCGGGTCATAACAGGATATGGCCATGCCGTCATTTGCGGTCATCATAACATGGTCTGCCATACTCTGGGGTTTGCCGCGGATTTCCAACCCTGTGATCATTTCATTAATAAATGACCATTTTAAAGAAGCAACGAGGACCCCTGAAATTCCCGAATCGTTCCTTATACTCTCCACCGGAACGTAGATGTTAAGTGAGTAGTCTTTCACCGTATCTTCAAAGCGTGGCTTGTCAAACGCCGGCTGGCCGTTTAATGCCTTCTTGAAACTCTCTCTTTCGTCAAAGTATTTCTCTTTGGGAAATATTTCAGGTTCACTGGAAGCTATTACTATTCCGTCCCCTTTTACAAGGGCAATATAGTACAGTTCATTGTGCGAATGTGTTATCTCTTTCAGAAAACGTTCGGTATTATCTCTGGCAGATATATCGCTTTCAAGCGCTGAAACGATCTGTTCATATTTACTCCAGGCAAGGACATCAGAGTAACTGTTGAGTAGATTGTCGTTTATCCTGCCTGCTACAGAATTAGTAAAATCAACGGAGGATGACCCTATATTATCCATCAAGGCCTTTGTGCCTGTCTTTATCGCAAATATCCCCACTACTAATACCGGCACTATAGAGAAAATGGAGACGAGTAAAACCAACTTGTTCCGTATCCTGTATGTCACCGGTTATTATTCCCTATAATCATTGCTTCCAACAGCTAACTGGTATAGACATAATTGCAATGATAACTTCCCCTGGGATTGCCTATGCGATGCATATGAAAGACTCATATATATATATACGGTAAATGTTGCAATTTCTATATCGGGTAAATTGCCCAAATTATACTCAGGATAACTACTTGGTATCATTGTTGTATTTATTCTGCGAGGCAAAGAAAAACTTGTAAAATTAATGTGTTAATGTGTGAGTTCGCGTCTGTATCCGTGACAGTTGAAAACTGTCACCACCTACACCACCTATTCAGACCAATAAGGAGCAGGTTGAACTACTGACTTCAATTACTGAATGATGTATCCAGGATTTCAAAAATACTGCCGTTTATATTAACAACAAACAAGTCTCCGGCTTCGTTTTCACCATAACTTGAAATATTCAGGGTAGTATCAATCAGCAGATTATTTTGCCATACTCCATTGACAAGCCGCAGTCCCCATATTTTTCCTTCACAGAAGTCCCCGTAGAAATAAAGTCCCTGCATACCTGTAAATTTAACCCCGCGATATACAAATCCGCCGGTGACTGAGCAACCCTGTGTATGATTGTATTCAGTAACGGGAAGGGTAAGGCCTGATTTATCGCACGTCACGGCATTAAAGCAGTCGGTCCCTTCCATGATGTTCCAGCCGTAGTTTTCACCGCCGGTACTCGCATTTGACTGAACGTTTATTTCTTCCCAGTTACTCTGACCGACGTCTGCTATATAGAGATCTCCGTTCTGGCGGTCAAAGGAAAACCGCCAGGGGTTGCGGAGTCCCAGAGCCCATATCTCGGGACGAAAACCTGCCTGTCCCACAAACGGATTACTGCCAGGGATATCATATGGATTAATGCCGGACTCAACGTCTATCCTTAACAACTTTCCAAGCAGGGTATCTGTCCTCTGTCCTTCTCCCTGCGGATCGCCGCCCGAACCACCGTCGCCGAATCCGATATAGAGAAAATTGTCCGGCCCGAATGCCAATTGACCGCCGTTATGGTTAGAAAAAGGCTGATTAACAGTAAGTAAGATCTCTTCACTGGCGGGCAGCGCCATATCAGAATCGGCAGGATCTACATAATATCGGGCTACGATACTTGCACCGTCCGGTTTCCTTGTATAGTTAACGTAAAAATAGTTCTTATTAACAAAACCGGAAGGGAACGCTACAGAGAGCAACCCCCTTTCACCGCCGGAAAGTACTCTTGCTTTAATATCAAGAAAGGGATTCGTCAATATTGAGGTACCCTTTATAATTTTGATTATTCCAGACTGTTCTACCACGAAAAGCCTGTTTGAACCATCTCCTGCATGTGTCACATGTACAGGGCTTGCAAAGCCCGAAGCCAGAAGTTCAAGTCTGACAACAGGCAGGGAAGAGCCCTCGGATGCGGCATCTGACCCACTTGACCCACCACCGCCGCCTCCGCAACTTTCAAAAATTGACATCGATAAAATTAATAATAAAAACAAATACTTTTTCATTACACCACCCATTACAATGCTTATGATTAAACATATAATCGATTTAACCCATTTTTTCATCTGCAAATTTTCCTTTTTAAAGAGTCAAGGAGATAGGATTGAAAATTTTGTTGGTTGTAAGACGCAGCAACCTCTCTCTTAGAAAAATTATATTATGATTTCCCTTGTCTGTCAATTTTCTTTGTGGGTAACACCACGGATAGCATTTGACACATAGATTTATTAAAAACGCTAAAATTAAAGACCTGACCCCATTTTCAATTAATCAATAATTAAATAATTTTTCATTAAAGACCTGATAGCACGTATTATCCTTGACAAACCGCCGGTTTCGCGATATTCTTTAAAAATCAAAGGGTTTCCATCCGAATAAATACGTTTTAGGGTTTTTATAGATCTAAAAGAATGGGGGGGTGATCTTTTTCTTTTATATGATTTGTCCCGTGTCCGGGGCTGACCCCTTATCCGTTATTGAATTAAGAAAAATTAAATGAACTTATAATTTATCGTTATAAGTAGAGAATACCTAGAATATGTATCATGAAAAAATTATTAATTACCTGAAACATTTCCCCTTTGATATCAAGGATGAAATCCCTTCAGAACGGATAAGGGGTCAGGGCTCGACATGAGATAATTTGAAAAGCATCAATATCTATTTGGCAATAAAAATTCTCATGTCGAGCCCTGACCCCACACACTTAAGAACAGGGGAAGGAAAAACGGAGAATGACGAATAGCGATTGACGATTGATGAATTACGAAGTAACTAAAAAAACTTCGTCAATCGTTATTCATTTTTCTACAAGCGTCTACAATAGCTTTAGCGGCTCTTTTTATTTCACCCTCCCTATTATCCCTCCCAAGACTCAACCTTACCGCCGAAAGCGCATCCTTATCACTGGCCCCCATTGCCTTAAGAACAGGGGAGGGCACATCACTGCCTTCATGGCATGCAGACCCGGTGGAAGCGGCGATTTCTTTTTTCAGCATGGCCAGCAACAACGAACCGGATATATTCGGGAACGAAAGGTTCAATGTATTTGGAAGCCGCTTTGAAGGGTGTCCGTTAAGTTTTATTCCGGGAATCTGTCTGCGCAGCTCATTAAGCAGCAGCTTTGTGAGGTCTTTCATATGCCGGACTCTTTTTGTCAGTTCTCTTTTAGCCAGCTCCGATGTTTTCCCGAGGCCGATAATTCCAGCCACATTCTCCGTCCCCGGTCTTAACCCTTTTTCGTGAGAAGCCCCGTAAATAATTGGACTGAGTTCAATACCATCTTTTTTATAAAGCGCGCCCACACCTTTAGGGCCGTAAAATTTATGAGAGACTATTGTTAAAAGGTCTGTATTTAATTTAATAACATTTACCGGAACCTTTCCCACCGACTGCGCCGCATCGCAGTGGAAAGGTATTCCCCTGTCGTTTGCTATGCGCCCAATCTCGGCAATCGGCTGAATAGTCCCGGTCTCGTTATTGGAATGCATGACAGTTATCAGGCGGGTATTCTTTGTTATGCTCTTAGCAACATCATCAGGATTAACAAACCCGTATTTATCGACCCGGAGATACGTTACCCTGAAACCCATACTTTCAAGTTGCTTTAAAGGGTTTGAGACTGAAGGATGCTCTATGCACGATGAAATTATGTGTCCTGATTTATATTTTGATAATGTCCCGAAGATAGCCAGGTTATTGGACTCTGTTCCGCCTGACGTGAATACTATCTCATCCGGTTCCGCCCCGATAAGTCCGGCCACATGTCCCCTGGCCTTTTCAATGGCCTTTTTGGCCTTAATCCCGAAAACATGACCGCTTGAAGGATTGCCGAAATTGTCTTTAAGACACCTGGCAATTGCATCTGCAAC
>SDBV01001771.1_pt1 | contig 32316 bp, 31 predicted proteins | sample 2277081 | NCBI WGS metagenome assembly SDBV01 (sample SAMN10402039, study PRJNA504765) | marine sediment metagenome | isolation source: marine sediment core GS10_PC15, 223 cmbsf | place: Arctic Ocean: Southern Knipovich Ridge | collected 2010 | reverse complement strand
ACATGGTTTTTCCAGTGCCTGGCGGACCTGTGAAAAGCAAGCTATGCCGACCAGCAGCCGCAATTTCCAATGCGCGTCGTCCTTGTGCTTGCCCTTTAACATCGGCCAAATCGAGATATTGTACAGGGTTATCATTATTGACGGTGTGCGATAACAATGCCAAATGCTCTGCACCGGTTAAATGCGCACATACTTGGCGAATATGATTTGCACCATAGACTAAAGCCGTGCCTACTAACGTGGCCTCCTTGGCGTTTTCTTCTGGAATAATTAAACAGCGATTTTGCTTTTGTGTCGCGATGGCAAAGGGTAGTGCACCACGAAAAGGACGCAGACTCCCCGATAGCGCAAGCTCACCTGCAAATTCATATTCATCGAGCACTTGTTTTGGTAATTGCCTTGAAGCGGCCAAAATCCCTAAAGCAATCGGCAAATCAAATCGTCCACCTTCTTTCGGCAAGTCCGCAGGCGCTAAATTAACGGTGATCCGTCGAATGGGAACTTCGAAATTATTATTAATAAGCGCACTTCTAACACGATCTTTGCTTTCTTTAACCGCTTTTTCGGGTAAGCCCACAATATTTAATGCAGGCAACCCATTAGAAAGATGAACCTCGATGGTCACGGGCGGTGCTTCTATACCACGAGTTGCGCGGCTATGAACAATGGCCAATGACACCGAGCGCTTCCGCTATTTCTGCTGTTCTTCTTCTAACTCTTTTAGTTTTTTCTCAAGCGCCTGCAACTTTTTACGAGTTTTCCTTAAAACCCCTGCTTGCGCTTCAAATTCCTCACGAGTCACTAAGTCAAGTTTGCCAAACACACCGTGTAATACGCTCTTCAAGTTCGATTCGATTTCCTTCGGCATACTTTTTAAGCCTGGCGGCAACCCTTCCATGACTTTTTTGACCATGTCGTTAATGCATTTTGTGTCAATCATTGTCGTCCTCCTAGACCATCAGTTTACGCGAAGATGAAGGCATTTTGTATACCATTTATTAGCGATCTCACTGCAGGCGATCCTGTTATATCATTTGAGCAAAGAGGGAGTGCCCGCTCAAAGTCACCGATCGCCTGCCATAAATCATCTTAGCGTTTTATGGGATTATTGAAATACCGGGGTTTTTAATGTTGGGGATGACATGTCGCGTTCGCGGAATAATGCCTTATTGCGGGTATGACGAGAGCCCCGGGCATATCGATCTGGGGATACCCGTTTCTTGCCAGATCCGCCACTTTTATGCGGATATTTTTGGCTATATTGCCATTTTTATGTGCATATTGATGGAAATACTGCCACTTTTACGCACTTAATAGTGGCATCTTAGCTGCAATTATGCTAACCTTTCTTCATGAAACGACAACTAATACAGACACTTAAGAAATGGAAAGCCTCATCAAGCCGAAAACCACTGTTGTTAATGGGGGCTCGGCAAGTTGGCAAAACCACCCTATTGCATGAATTTGGAAATCAAGACTATCAAAATGTTGTCTCCGTAAACTTTGATGATCGCCCTGATCTGAAACAAATTTTTGAGCCGAATTTAAAACCACATCGAATATTGAAAGATTTAAGTTTAGAACTGGATGTTGAAATTACTCCTGCTGAAACTTTACTGATTTTCGATGAGATACAAGAATCTCCAAATGCACTGAACAGCTTAAAATACTTTAATGAAGACGCCAACGAATATCATGTCTGTGGTGCAGGATCTCTCTTGGGCGTTAAGCTTGCACATACAAAAGGTTTCCCTGTTGGGAAAGTTCATTTTGAAACACTGCACCCACTCAATTTTATTGAATTTTTAGATGCGATGGGCAAGGATCGCCTAAAGAAATATCTACTGTCAATAAAAATGACTGAAACTATTGCAGAGCCCGTCCATAGCCAAATCCTACAATATCTAAAATACTATTTATTTATTGGGGGCATGCCAGAAGCAGTGGATACTTATAGAAAGACTGAAGATTTTTCACAAACACGTAAAGTTCATCATGATATCATTCACGCTTACGATTTGGATTTCGCCAAGCATGCTCCTGATGCCCTAATTATGCGTATTACAGAGTGCTTCCACTCCATGACCAGCCAACTCGCCAAAGAAAATAAAAGGTTTATCTATTCTGTACTTCGGCAAGGTGCTAGAGCAAGAAATTACGAAGATGCCATTCAGTGGCTGGTTGAAGCAGGATTATTTTATAAAATTTACAATACGAATACCGCAAAACTCCCGCTAAATGCTTATATAAATCCCCATATATTTAAAATATATTTAGTCGACGTGGGTTTATTAAATACCATGGCTGATTTACCGGCCAAACTTATTTTGCGAAAAAACGACTTATTTCAGGAATTCCGCGGATCTTTAATGGAAAATTTTGTAACACAAGAGATGATACAACAACATGAACAGCTTTATTACTGGACCAGTGATGGGCGAGCCGAGGTTGATTTTGTCTTCCGTCATGATGAATCCATATACCCGCTCGAAGTAAAATCGGGTTATAGCAATAGAAAGAAAAGCTTATTGGTCTATAAAGATAAGTTCAAACCCAAGCTCCTTTTCCGCACTTCACCTCAGAATATGGATAAACAAGATGGTTTTATTAATTTACCGCTTTATTTAATTGGGCAGTTGACAAGATTGCTAGGGAAGTAAAGGTCGGTTTCACTATGCTCATACTTAAAAAGACTTAAATAGTAATCTTTTCAGCCTATAACATAGGGCATCATCTCCGCGAACACGTCATGTCATCCCCGCGAAAGCGGGGATCCAGAGCTTATCCAGAAATAACATTTTTTTATGTTTCGTTAAATCACTGGGTTTAAGATAGCTGGATCCCTGCCTTCGCGGGGATGACGGCTTGCTTTCGGGGAATGACGTCTTGCTTTTACAGGAGTGATTTGAGTCGAGATGTTTTTCTAATACTTAATATTATTTTAATAAAACTGTGATAAATTAAGCCCGTCTATTGAGGATGATCTTAGATATTTAACAACAAAAAAGGAGACTACTAATGAACAAAATGAGGTAAATCATGAGAAAATTCGGAAAAACTAATGGAAGTAAAGTTGGTACACAACCTAAAATCAAAATCAACGGAAGATCTTTATATGTTTCCTCTAAGGCTTCTAACAATTCTGCGCCCGGTTTTTTTGAGGGGAGGGTTGCTCCACCCAAACCTAGAACTTCTGCTCAAGGTGAATTGTCTCAACCAAGAGCAATGCCATCTGCTGAAGATATCAAAATATTAGAAGAAGAGGCAAAAGAACCACTAAAAGATATTAGCGAATTAATATCTTCAATAACTTCAATGCATCAATAGCCTAAATGAAGTTACATATAGAAATTGGAAAATTAAATAAGCCGCGAGATTAAACGCTCGCGGCTTTTTATAGTATCGGTATAAAAATAACTATGAGCAAAGAAAGCAGTGACAAGTTAAAAAGCTTCCACTAAAGCTCGCCCACATCTCAAAGTTGAAGGATTCAAAGCCCCCTCCCTTGACCCACACCCCACTATTAACGCTATACTGTACTTCTTTTGATTTTTTCTAAAAGGGCTTTAAGCTATGTTATTTGACAATATCCTCCAAGCCATTGGCAAAACGCCAATCGTTCGTCTAAACCGCATTGGCAGCGAGCTGCCGTGTGAGCTTTATGCTAAGTGTGAATTTCTCAACCCCGGTGGTTCTGTTAAAGATCGCATTGGTTACCACATGGTTGAAGAGGCGGAAAAGGCAGGTATTATCAAGCCGGGTGATACCTTAATTGAGCCCACGTCGGGAAATACCGGCATTGGTATTGCTATGGCCGGAGCGGTGAAAGGCTACTCTGTGATTATTACTCTGCCTGAGAAAATGAGTTTTGAGAAACAGGTGGTGATGGAAGCGTTAGGCGCTAAAATTTATCGCACACCTACAGAAGCGGCTTGGGATGATCCGGAAAGTCATATTTCCCTCGCAAAGCGGCTGAATGAAGAGATCCCTAACTCTCATATTCTCGATCAATATGCTAACCCCGCTAACCCTGAAGTGCATTACCAACAAACTGCACAAGAAATTTTGGATGATATGCAAGGGCAACTCGATATGATTGTAATGGGAGTGGGCACAGGAGGCACGGTGACAGGCGTTGCGAAACGTCTGAAAAAAGAAATCCCGAACATTCAAATTATTGGTGTGGATCCAATCGGCTCCATACTCGGTGGTGGCACGGAAGTAAAACCGTATTTGGTCGAAGGCATTGGCTATGATTTTATACCGGATGTTTTAGATAACAGCTTGATTGATGAATATATCAAAATTAATGATAAAGACTCTTTCTTAATGGCACGGCGTTTAATTCGCGAGGAAGGGTTACTCGTTGGCGGCTCCTGCGGCTCTGCGATGTGGGCGGCGCTTAACGCAGCAAAACGGTTGCAAGCCGGGCAGCGATGTTTGGTGATTTTACCGGACTCCATTCGTAATTATTTAACAAAATTTCCAAATAATGATTGGATGAGAGAGCATCATTTTTTACAATAATCAATTCATACCATAATGAGAAAAACATGAATAAGAAAAAAAAACAACTTGCCACTCGAGTCATTCATGGTGGCCAAAAACCTGATCCATCCACAGGCGCTGTTATGCCGCCGATTTATGCCACGTCCACTTATGTGCAATCGAGCCCTGGCGTACACCAAGGTTTTGAATATTCGCGTAGCCAAAACCCAACTCGGTTTGCCTATGAGCGCTGCGTTGCCGATTTGGAATCAGGAGCACACGCTTATGCATTTGCCTCCGGCATGGCGGGCATTGCGACAGTGATGGAATTATTAAAGCCTGGCGATCATGTGGTGGTGATGGATGATGTTTATGGTGGCACGTATCGTTTATTTAGCCAAGTGCGAGAACGCTCTGCAGGTTTAGAATTTTCTTTTGTGGATTTAACCAATCTCGAGCATTTAAAATCCGCCATTAAACCGAATACTAAAATGCTGTGGCTCGAATCGCCGAGTAATCCGATGTTTAAATTGGTGGATTTGAGGGAGGCCGCAAAAATTGCACGCGAACATCAACTTATTTCTGTCGCCGATAATACATTTGCCACACCCATGAGTCAGCGACCATTAGAACTTGGTTTTGATATTGTTGTGCATTCCGCCACGAAATATTTAAATGGGCATTCGGATGTGATCAATGGTGTGGTCGTGATTGGTGATGATCCGGAGCTCGCCGAAAAGCTGGCTTATTTATACAACGCGATTGGAAGCATAGCCGGGCCATTTGATAGTTTTCTCGCATTACGAGGCTTAAAAACGTTGTATTTACGCATGCAACAGCATAATTCAAATGCGATGGAATTAGCGGCTTGGTTAGAGCAACATCCGAAAGTGTCCAAGGTTTATTATCCTGGCTTACCCAGTCATCCACAATATCAACTCGCTTTGCAGCAAATGGAATTGTTTGGCGGGGTATTCTCGTTTGAATTGAATTGTGGTTTAGCAGAAACCAAGAAATTTTTAGAGCGCTGCGAATTATTTATTTTAGCAGAAAGTTTAGGCGGCGTGGAAAGTTTAATTGAACATCCCGCCATTATGACTCATGCCTCTGTTCCCAAAGCAAAACGCGAGCAGCTTGGCATTACTGATGGGTTAATTCGTTTGTCTGTGGGTATTGAAGCGGTGGATGATTTAAAACAAGATCTTAAATCTGCGCTTGGGTGATTGGGTGTTGGGGTCAAATTGATTCGCTTTTTAGGAAAATTTGACCCCTTTGTTTACTTCTATGGTAACTGCTCACACCTCCTCATCCCGCGGCTTGACCCTGAGCCGGCTGTTTTTTAGGCTTTGGTAGTGCCGGCAGCAGGGTAGCATTTCCTGGTGTTTGCCTTGGAATGATAATGACCGGCTGGGTGACCATGGGAAAATTACTCCATGCTGCATCGAACAAGCGTTGTGAATTTATAATGTCTTGATCAATCATTCGGTTAATATTTAAAGTAAATCGCGGCCGGTTGCGCCAGCTTTGTTGCGATTGTTGTCTGAGTTTCTGGTATAGTTTTTTGGCTTCTTTAGGGGGCAATGGCTTGCCATTACGATAGGCTACAATATTCCACGTGGGTTTACCCTGATTATCGCGGTTCATCTGCACATAGAAGGTTTGGATATTGGGGCGATAATAACGCGCCTTCGCTTGGCGATATTGCTTGATGTTGACCCAACCCACTTGTCCATTTCTTGGATCGCCGACTTTAACCCAATCACCTTGGCGATAAATTGAGACTAAATGGACAGTGATTGGCAATTCTCGAATTAATCGTTTTTGATTTGGAGCTGCGTAAAGCTTTATTTGACCGGCCGCTTGCTGCTTGATTGGTTGTGCTGGTTTAGTTTGCTTGGCGGGTTCTACTGATTTAGTCGCAGCAAAACCTACTACTGTCACTACCATAACCATAACACCTATTAAATAACAAAAAATCTTACGCATGATCACTTTCCTCCTGGAATTAATTCTAAATTAGAATCATTATACCTCCGGTTTGCACTCGCATCTACCGTAAGGCTTCTTGTGTTTTTCTATGGGAGCATCTTTAGAAAAGAATTTATGATGTCCTCAAACGCGTCAACAACAAAGCCAATATCGTCGCCCTCCGCAAATCCCCTCGTCACCCTCCGCGAAAGCGGAGGGTCCAGGAAAACACGATAGAAGTAGTGATTGAAATAACAGCTTGAATTAAAGAAAAGCATTTCCTTTTAACGATGCTTTTGTTCTTCTTGGAAGTTTTCTGGACCCTCCGCTTTCGCGGAGGGTGACGAGAAGGTTCGCAGAGGACGAGTGAGGTTGCGGAGGACGACAGGAGGGGGTTGTGGAGGACGACGAGATCAAGGGGCTCTAGGAATCTGTTTAAAAATCGACTAACATGAACAGCTTACTATTACGAGAATAACCATGAGTTCAAGTTTCCAGTTCACTTCTGAGTCCGTGTCTGAAGGGCATCCCGATAAGATCGCGGATCAAATCTCAGATGCGCTCTTAGATGCGTTGCTCACACAAGACCGGCATGCCCGCGTGGCTTGCGAAACGCTTATCAAATCAGGAATGGTGTTAATTGCTGGCGAAATCAATACTCAAGCTTGGGTTGATATTGAAGATGTCGTTCGTCATACCATCAAGCAAATTGGTTATAACGATCCCCAGCTTGGGTTTGATGGTGATAGTTGCGCCGTGCTCACCGCCATTGGCAAGCAGTCTCCCGATATTGCCTTAGGCATTGATGTTCGCCAAGACCATGAACAAGGCGCGGGTGATCAAGGTTTAATGTTTGGCTATGCGACCAATGAAACCGATGTGTTGATGCCCGCACCCATTACCTATGCCCATCGAATCGTCAAACAACAAGCTAAGTTACGTAGGAGTGGCAAACTCACTTGGCTGCGCCCCGATGCAAAAAGCCAAATTACTATGGTTTATGAAAATAATAAGCCTGTTGGGATTGATTGCATCGTGTTTTCCACACAACACAGCCCCGATGTCGATCAAAAAACCTTATTCGAAGCGGTGATGGAAGAAATCATAAAACCTGTGCTACCTGCAGAATGGTTAACCCCGCAAACTCGCTATTTTATAAATCCAACTGGCCGCTTCATTATTGGTGGGCCCGTGGGTGACACGGGTTTGACCGGCCGTAAAATTATTGTGGACACTTACGGCGGGATGGCACGTCATGGTGGCGGTTGTTTTTCTGGGAAAGACCCATCAAAAGTCGATCGTTCCGGCGCCTATGCGGCGCGTTATGTTGCTAAAAACATTGTCGCAGCAGGGCTCGCTGAGCGTTGCGAAGTGCAGCTCTCTTATGCGATTGGCATTGCTGAGCCTACTTCCATTTATATTGAAACATTTGGTACTGGCAAAATTTCTAGTGAGAAAATAGCTAAATTAGTGACTACGCATTTTTCACTCAGTCCAGCCGGCATTATTAATAGCTTAAATTTGTTGCGCCCCATTTATCAAAACACTGCGGCCTATGGTCATTTTGGCCGAGTAAGCCCTGAGTTCACTTGGGAACAAACAGATAAGGCTGAAATTCTAAGAGATGAAATGGCTACTTTATTATAAATGTCACGTAACTGCTCACACCGCGGTCAAGCCGCGGCCTGACCGGTCATCCCGCGGCTTGACCGCGGGATCCATAACGCACTACGTGAGTTGGCGCGCAAAACGCGCCTGGATTCCGGCTTTCGCCACAATGACGGGCAAGTAGTTACAATGTCACAACACACAAGAGGTCAAACATGGGAGCTCTCGCAATGAACAAAACGCAACAAAATGATTATCAAATTGCCGATATCAAACTCGCCGAATGGGGACGCAAAGAAATTGCGATCGCAGAAACTGAAATGCCAGGCTTGATGGCACTGCGCAAACAATATGGTTCAAAAAAACCGTTAAAAGGTGCAAGAATTACGGGTTGCTTGCACATGACCATTCAAACTGCAGTTTTAATTGAAACCCTACTTGAACTCGGCGCCAAAGTGCGTTGGTCTTCTTGTAATATTTTTTCCACACAAGATCATGCCGCTGCTGCAATGGCAGAACGTGGTGTGCCCATATTTGCTTGGGAAGGTGAAAGCGAAGCAGAATATAATGCATGCCTCACAAAAACCTTAAGTGGGCCAAACGGCTGGGAACCTAATTTATTATTGGACGATGGCGGTGATTTAACACGAATGGTTCATGAAGACTATCCTGAATTAGCGGCGAAAATAAAAGGTATTTCTGAAGAGACCACAACCGGCGTGCATCGATTATATGACATGGCACGTAACAGCACACTTAAAGCGCCTGCGATTAATGTGAATGATTCTGTGACCAAATCGAAATTTGATAATTTATACGGTTGCCGTGAATCACTCGTTGATGCCATAAAACGCGCGACTGATGTGATGATTGCTGGAAAAATTGTAGTGGTGGCAGGCTACGGTGATGTGGGTAAAGGCTGCACGCAAGCACTTCGCGGTTTAGGCGCTGTCGTTTGGGTGACTGAAGTTGATCCGATTTGTGCGCTGCAAGCGGCGATGGAAGGTTACCCCGTGGTGACTATGGATGAGGCTGCACCTCGTGCCGATATTTTTGTGACAGCAACGGGTAATCAACACATTATTACTCACGAACATATGCTCGTGATGAAAAACCAGGCGATTGTTTGTAATATTGGTCACTTTGATATTGAAATTGATGTGGCATCACTGATGCAATATCAATGGGATCAGATTAAACCGCAAGTCGATCAAATTATTTTTCCAGATGGCAAACGCATTACATTACTTGCGCGTGGGCGTTTGGTTAATTTAGGTTGTGCAACCGGTCATCCGAGTTTTGTGATGTCTAATTCGTTTACCAATCAAGTGTTGGCACAAATGGAATTATACCAACATAGTGATCACTATAAACCCGGCAATGTGTATATGCTGCCGAAGCATTTAGATGAAGAAGTCGCTCGACTTCATCTTGAAAAACTAGGCGTCAAACTAACGACATTAACTCAAGCACAAGCCGATTATTTGGGCATCAAGAAAACCGGACCTTTCAAGCCGGATTATTATCGTTATTAGACAATGGCAATTCTACCCGCTGCGGGTCTTCTGACACCGTCGTCATCCTCTCCAAAAGCGACACGTCATTCCCGCGAAAGCGGGAATCTAGACATTCATCCAAAAATAACAATTTTTTGATAAATGCCTTAGAGACAAAACCCAAGGAAACCCTAAATAACTCACTATAAATAACGGTTGAATCTATGCTACTAAGTGTTATACTTATTAAAAGGAAGCCAATAAATGAAAATCTTTAAACATCGCCGCTTTCAACAATGGGCGAAATCGGAAAGGTTAACAAATGAGGCATTAAAAAGAGCAGTTGATGAAATAAATAACGGTTTACATGATGCTAATTTAGGTGGCGGGTTATATAAGAAGCGAGTGGCAATGCCAGGAAAAGGAAAGCGAGGAAGTTACCGCACGCTATTGGCTTTTAAACATGAAAAGAGAGCTTTTTTTGTATATGGCTTTTCTAAAAATGTGAAGGCGAATGTGAGTGCAAAAGAACAAGTAATATATAAAGATCTAGCTAAATCGTTACTAAACTTAGATGAAAAAACACTAGATAAGATGATTAAAATAGGCAGCTTAATTGAGGTGAAGTAAAATGAAAAAAACATTATTAAACGTAGCACATGAAATTGCAACTGACCTACACAAGGCTGGCGGTATTGACGCACAAACAATGCATGAATTTGATATCAAGTGTTTGCCACCTGTAAAGAAGTATAGCTCTCATCAAATCAAACGCATCCGCCTACGTAACAAGGTGAGCCAAGCGGTGTTTGCAGCCTATCTCAATACGAGTTTGTCTACGATCCGTCAGTGGGAACAAGGTCTAAAAAGACCAAGCGGCATCTCATTAAAAGTGCTAAGCTTAATCGATCATCATGGTTTAATGTACGTAGCAGCATAATTAACATGTCCTTTATTTAAAGAAAGAAATTTTCGGGTACAATATATATTATGAACCCAAGAATGCTGCTATTTATCGTTTTATATATCATCCCACTATCAGGAGTGGGAACCGATTTATATGCGCCTTCACTTCCGGCCATCACCCAATACTTTCATGCCACCCCCACACTTGCCAAGTTAAGCATGACCACATTTCTTTTTGGGTTCGCATTAGGGCAAATCATTTTTGGCACCTTATCCGATATTTATGGTCGAAAACCCATATTATTAATGAGTATTGCCATATTTACTTTAGCCAGCATACTGGCACCGTTTACCCCTTATATTAGCATTCTGCTGGTGCTGCGCTTTTTTCAAGGCATCAGCGCCGCCGGGCCTTCTGCAATCGGCAAATCATTATTAAGCGATACGCTAACGGGCACTTCATTGCGAAAAGCTTCGATCTATTTAGCCGGCGCATGGAGTTTGGGGCCAGTCCTTGCTCCCGCTGTGGGTGGTTACCTGCAGCATTATTACGGTTGGCAATCCAGCTTTTATTTTTTTGCAATGTATGGCTTATCGATGCTGATGCTAGCAAGTGCTTTTTTAAAAGAAACCAACACGCACAAAGTCGCACCTCAATGGCACACTGTCATCCACAATTATCGTCGTGTGTTTTCCAATCGGACTTTTGTTTGCAGTGTCATCTGCATGGGCGTTGGTTATTCCGTATTTATTATTTTTAATATCGTTGCGCCATTTTTAATTCAAAATGATTTAGGCTACAGCGCCGTGGTGTTTGGTCATATGGCCTTATATATCGGCGCAGCGCTGTTTATGGGAATGATGTTTAGCCGTGTTCTGGTTAATTTTATAAGCCCTTTCGGTTTGGTGAAAATAGGCATGCTCGGATCGCTTCTAACGGCTATCGTAGCCTTATACATCGCCTATACTCTGCCGATGAGCCTTTTAGATATCGTCTTGCCGATTGGCATTATTATTTTCTTTCTCGGCATGGTGAATCCGAATTTAATGTCCACATGCCTTGCGCTTTTTCCAAATATAGGGGGCACAGCAGCCGCTGCAATGGGGTTTACTTTAGTGTTGATTGCAACGACCACCTCAGGTATTGCGAGCCTCTTACATGCACCAAACCAAATCCCTATGGTCTGGCTTTATATCCTGCTGACTGCGCTAAACGGTATTATTTATTTGTTATTCTTATCGCAAAAACGTAGATTCAATAAACCGCTTACACCTCGTCATCCCGCGGCTTAGCTCGTCATCCCGCGGCTTGACCGCGGGATCCATAACGCGCCTGGATTCCGGCTTTCGCCGGAACGACGCGCGGGTAGTTCCTAATATAATTGCTTAGGTATTTCTATCCTTTCCCTGCCAACGATTTCACTGAAATCGCTATCATGATTTCTGAGAAGCCCCAGACAATTAAGTTAATACCAAATATAATGCCTAAAAACGAAACTCCACTCACAGGCCAATTAGTCCATATAACGATGGCTAATAAAATCGCCACAATACCTGTAAATAATATCCAGCCCCAGCTTTTTAATGGGCGCAGTGCAAACGATGCGATAATTTGAATCACGCCTTGCACAAATAAATAGATCGACAACATCAACGTTATCGCCATCACGCTATAAACAGGATGAATTAATAATAAAACAGCCGCAACGATCAGTAAGATCGACAGTATCGCCGATAACACAAAGGTGGCGCCTTTTTTTCCGCTAAACGCATTAAACAAATGCACAATACCACCAAATAATAGCAGCAATGCTAAAAGAATGCCCATAGCGATGCTCACGATATGTGGGACCGCTAATGCCAAAATGCCAAGAATAATAAAGACGATTCCGCCAAATAAATACAGCTTCCAATCTCGGTAACGACCGACTGTGAAATCATTCATCAGTGCTCTCCTTATCAATACGAACAAAATCACCCGCAGCTAGAATCCGCGGACTAAAGTAACTATAGCATATGCTGTTTAATATACCTGTTGGATGGCCTCTTTTACTTTGGCGAGCGTGGCTTCTGCAATAGCATTGGCGCGTTTGGCGCCTTCTTCGAGGATGGCTTGAACGGAAGGTAGATCTTGCTCATACGCTTTTCGACGCTGTTGCATCGGCTCTAACAAGGCCACTAGAATTTCTATAAGACGCTTCTTGCATTCAACATCGCCGATTTTGCCTTGCTGATATCGCGCTTTAGCTTCTTCTATCCAAGCCTTATCCGGATTAAAGGCATCATGAAACACCCACAGCGGATTATTTTCAATCGTGCCGGGATCCGTGACATGTATGCGCTTAGGGTCTGTGTACATGCCCATGATTTTTTTTCGAATTGTATCGGGATCATCGCAAAGCATAATGGTGTTGTTCAGTGATTTACTCATCTTGAGTAATTGGCCAGTGTCACTTGGGCCGCTTGTACCGACTAATTTCATCACTCGCCCTAATTTCGCATGAGGTATATTAAAAATGCCTCCTGCTTTTGCATAATCTTCATCTTTGGTATGCGAACTCACGCCGCAATATAGATGATTAAAACGTCGCGCCACTTCTCGGGTTAATTCCAAATGCGGCAATTGATCTTCACCCACCGGCACGATGTCTGCGCAAAATGCAAGGATATCGGCGACTTGCAACAAGGGATAGAGTAAAAAACCAATCGAATAATTTTCTCCTAGTTTTTTATCACGGATTTCATCTTTAATCGTTGGGTTGCGCATGAGTCGTGGATAAGGAATTAACATGCTAAACCACGCCGCTAATTCATAAATTGAAGGGACGTCTGATTCGATAAATATCGTGCTTTTGTTCGGATCAATGCCTGCTGCTAAATAATCGAGAACGATATCGATCACGCTTTGGCGAATTTCTTTAGGTTTATCTACGCGAGTTGTAAACGCGTGTGCATTGGCAATTAAAAAATAGCAGTCATACTCGTCTTGCATGTTCACACGATTTTCTAGAGAACCTACCCAATGCCCTATATGAAGCTGCCCTGTGGGCGTATCGCCTGTTAGAAGGCGAGGTTTAGAATTTTGGTTGTTCATCTATTTACGGCTCCATATATTCACTGGGTATTATATGCTAAGCGAGCCTTGCCGTCATCCTCGCGAAAGCGAGGATCCAGTCATTGAACAAACAATAATAATTTTTTGTTTTCAACACGATTGTTTTGTCGTCTGTTTTAGGGGAGTCGAGTTAAAATCTAAGACTATATTTTTTAATAGATTCCTGAATCCTCGCTTTCGCGAGGATGACGGCAAGGCTCGCTTTTGCGCGGATGACGGGGGGTTCGCTTTCGAGAGGGGGCGCGGGCTTGGGATACACCATGCAGTGAGAAGCACCCCGTTTAAGGAAATTTCTGTTACAATTCCTATCATGAAAAATTCAACATTATTAGAGTCACTAAATCCACCGCAACAACAAGCAGTTAGTGCAGCGCCCGGCCATGTGTTGGTGCTAGCGGGTGCAGGAAGCGGCAAGACGCGGGTGCTCGTCCATCGCATCGCTTGGTTGATGGAGATGCAACAGATCTCGCCTTACGCCATTTTGGCCGTCACCTTTACTAACAAGGCCGCCTATGAAATGCGCGCTCGAATTGAAGCGCTGCGTGGGACGACTTTGCAAGGCATGTGGGTGGGCACGTTTCATGGGCTTGCGCATCGTTTATTACGGGCTCACTGGCAAGCAGCTGAATTACCTGAGTCCTTTCAAATTCTCGATAGCGATGATCAATATCGCCTAATCCGCCGAGTGCAAAAAAGTTTAGAACTCGATGAAAGCAAATGGCCGCCTAAACAAGCGCAATGGTTTATTAATAAAAATAAAGAAGAAGGTGTGCGGCCTGAACACATCACGAATTCCGATCACAGCTATTTCACCGAAACCATGCAGTGTGTTTATTATGCTTATGAAGGCGTATGTTCTCGCAGTGGTTTGGTGGACTTTGGTGAATTATTATTACGCTCACTGGAAATCTTGCAAAAACATCCTGATATTAAGGCTCATTATCAAAATCGTTTTCAATACATTCTAGTCGATGAATTTCAAGATACGAATACCATTCAATACCGCTGGCTTAAAGCACTCGCCGGCACGTCCAGTTATCTGATGGTTGTAGGTGACGATGATCAGTCCATTTACAGTTGGCGCGGGGCAAAAATCGAAAATCTTCATCGTTTCTCGCGCGATTATGCAAACGTTAAAACTATTCGTTTAGAACAAAACTACCGTTCCACACAAACGATTTTAAATGCTGCCAATGCCGTCATTAGTTACAACAGCAATCGTATGGGGAAAAAGTTGTGGACCAGTGGAAAAACAGGAGAGCCCATTACCTTATATGCTGCATATAATGAACGTGATGAGGCGCATTTTGTCGTTTCAAACATTCGCGATCATTTTAACCAGGGGAATGCTTATCGCGATGTCGCAATACTCTATCGCTCCAACGCGCAATCTCGTGTGTTAGAAGAAAGTTTACTTGACGCCAACATTGCGTACCGAATTTACGGCGGACAAAAGTTTTTCGAACGCGCTGAAATTAAAGATGCACTCGCTTATTTAAGACTGATCGTCAATCGACATGATGATGCGGCATTTGAACGGGTGGTGAACACACCTACTCGTGGCATCGGCAATACCACACTCATGCAATTACGCAATACTGCGCGTAGTGATAACACCTCCATGTGGCAAACCGCTCTGCATTTAGTGAAAACCCGAGCATTAAGCAGCCGCGCACTCAGTGCACTGAGCCGTTTCTTAGAATTAATTCACAGCATCGATGAAGAAACTCGCAGCCAATCACTTGGGGAACAAACAGATCATATTCTACATCGTAGTGGTCTGCTCGATCACTATAAAAAAGATAAAACTGAAAAAGGCCTATCGCGGGTGGAAAACTTACAAGAACTGGTGAGCGCTACTAAACAATTTAAAGCGGCACCAGAAAATAATGAATTATCACCCCTCGCTGCATTTCTCGCGCACGTTGCATTAGAAGCAGGCGAAGGTCAAGCCGAAAACCACAGCGATTGCGTTCACCTGATGACCTTGCATGCAGCTAAAGGCTTAGAGTTTCCATTGGTATTCATCACGGGCATGGAAGAGCAACTCTTTCCACACATTATGTCGACAGAACAAGAGCAAGGTTTAGAAGAAGAGCGGCGTTTGTGTTATGTTGGCATGACGCGTGCGATGCAAAAATTATATTTAACTCATGCCGAATGTCGGCGTTTGCACGGTATGGAAAAATTTAATTTACCATCGCGTTTTATTCAAGAGATTCCGGAAGATTTAATTCATGCCATTCGCCCAAAAGTCAAAGTTTCGCGCCTAAGCACACCCTACACGCATGACTTTGATGATCATCAATCCATCACTTCAATTCCCACGCAAGAATCAGAAAGTCACTACGGACTGCAAATTGGTCAGCGAGTTAAACATAAAAAATTTGGTGTGGGTATTATTGTGAACTATGAAGGACACAGCGAACATATGCGCATTCAAGTGAAATTCGATCGGTTTGGTAGTAAATGGTTGGTTGCGAACTATGCTAAATTGGAGGTTGTATAGGTTATTTTCCTGCACAACTCGTCATCCCCCGCGAAAGCGGGGGATCCAGGAATTATAAACTATATAACTAGCTCCCCACTTTCGCGGAAACGACGCAAGGAATTAGGACTATGGAAACAAGTTCAGCGAATACAGATGCAAAAGTCGAAACACTAGAACAAGTATTACGCCAACGCAAAGCCTCTGGCATCTTGCTTTCCTATGCACTGGGCTTGCTTTCTACATTTTCTCTTTCTCTAGGTGTATTAACCTATTTAGATATCCAATATCGCCAAACCGTTTACAGCACAATATTCGCACTTATCTTCTTCGGCATTTTTTTAACGATGATGGTGCTTAAAACCAAACAACCCTTAACACTATTCGGTTTTAATTTAAATCGCTGGAAATACAATACATTTGAAAGCATCATTTATTCCATATTATTTTGCGTACTGATCACCTTAATAAAATGGATTCTCACCATAACCATTACCCCTCTAGAAAAAATACCGCTCTTTGATTATGGCGCATTAGCTCATCTTGGCATGAATCAGAAAGCCAACCTAACTTTATTGTTAATTTACGCCGCAATTTATACTTTATTCGTGCCGCTGCAAACTTTTATTGCTCACGGTGCTGTGCAAAGCTCGGTATTAAATTTTTCATTTTTGAAACATGCAAAATGGTGGTCTATTTTAGTTGCCACTGTATTTTTTGCTGCTATTCATGCCTCTATCGATTTTGTTTATGCTTTATTTATGCTAATACCAGGATTTTTTTGGGCAATCTTATATACTCGTCAGCGATCTTTGCTAGGCGTGATGATCTCTCACTGCATTGTCGGAATTTGGGGGTTATTTATTTTGGGCTATGGGCAGTTTTTGATGGCGATAGAAATGCTATTGCGCCAATGAGCTGTTTTTTGAAATTTTCAACTTCTCAGTATGTCAACTTGCTCCGTGAAAGCTGATTTCAATGTCCGCTACATCATACATCACTTTTGGAATAAGAGGCGCCCTGCCTCGACCACCCATTTTACTTTTAATTAGTTTTACTAGGCCATAATTTTCCATCGTTCGCAATGTCCTTAAAATATTGTTTGCTTTTCGCCCCGTTAGCTTTTCTAGTTCCGAAATAGATTGCGGTCGTTCCTCCAAAATCAAACTCAGCAAAGTACGATTGTCTTCTGATAATACGTGGGCTAGGGATTTGATAGAATTAAACCATATTTTAGGCTCTCCTCGCTTTGGCTTATACTCCCCTTTAGCAATCGCAACCGTGTGCTTTTTGAAGTCTTCAAATGGCATGATACCAATTTTCACTTTTTTCAAATGCTTCTTCACTGTCTTAACCCCATTTAACTCAAGCAGGTGGCTTAAGGTATAGTCCTTTTCCTCACTCATAGTTAATTATATCACAAGATGAGATGTTTTCAACCCATTGCATTAGTATGATTAAATGAGTTGACGTATGAAATGGTGAATTAGACAACAAAGCTAGGCGATAGAAATCGCTATTGCGCCAATGAGCTGTTTTTTGCAATTTCAATTCTACTTTCATTGATGACTTTAATTGCAAAATAAATCAATATCAAAGAAAAAATCACACCGACAATAATATCTGGCCAACGACTATGCCATAACACAACCAAGCCCGCCGTAATTAATACCATAAAATTGCCGATGATATCGTTACGCGCACAAATCCATGTGGAACGCATATTAATATCTTGATGACGATGCCGGCTTAATAAATAAAAACAAACGCCATTAGCTATAAGCCCAATGGTTCCAAACACGACCATAAGATTTGCATGTGGCATCACTTCCGTAAATGAAATTTTATAAAGCGCCTCGACAAGGACGGCAATTCCGAAAATGGCAATAATAATGCCTTTAAATAAAGAAGCCCGAGCGAGCCAACGACCACCCTGGGCTACCGCATAGAGGCTTAAACCATAAGTAATCGCATCACCTAGCATGTCGAGTGAATCTGCGAGCAACGAGGTGGAATGCGCCAACATGGCCGATATAAACTGCGCAAAAAACATCACGGCATTAATCACTAACACAATGATTAGTATTTGTTTTTTTTGCGCTAACTTAGGATCAACATCACAACAACCTGCCATAGAGTCCTCTCATTTTTATGGAAATGAGACTGATTATATACTCATTAAGAACGATGTACTATGGTTAACCATACACAAAATGTTAAAAACTAGATGCTCCGAAGAAAGCACATCTTACTGTTATCCTCATGAACACGTAATTCATCGTCATCCCCGCGAAAGCGAGGATCCAGCAATCTATTGAAAAATAAAACTTTTAGCTCTTGGCGCGATAACCCTTAAACAAACGATACTTGATGACGGACCGCCCCGGGCATGAATTTTTATTACCTGATTTAAGTTTCTTTTAATAAAGAGAAGGTATAATTTATGAAACTTGGAATAGGGCTTTATAGAATCGCTAAGGGGACAACAAGGGAGTCAGTAAGAAAAATTAAATAAAGATAGGTAATAGTCGTGGAAGCAGATAAAATCATAGATAATAGTAAAAATCAGCAAGAACCATCTCCAGATCAACAACTCACAGAACGATTTAAAGAACGACTGGAAGAGATAAAACTCAAACTAAAGTCAATCGAACTTACCCAAAAAGAACAAGTAGAATATAAAAAGATCATGGAAGACAAGCAAGGCGCTCCGGCAGATCTAATCGAAGCGGCTTTAGTCTATTTGTTTTATGGCAGAGATGATATCAGAGTGATGCAATTAAATATCATTCTTGACTCGCCTGAATTAATCACCGACGCAATACAAGACCTTATTATTAATCATGGTTTATATACACAGCGTTATTCTGTACTTACCCTACCCATCGGGGGAGGGAATCACGCCGTTTATATTATTTTCGATAAATCCGACCATACTGTTTATTATTTTGATCCCGCTAATCATAAGCTAGACCCTGTAGCAGATCAATTTATAACGTGTCTCGCTTCTGCATTAGGAATAGAATTTAATATTAAAACCTTTCCTAAAGGAACAAAACAACAAGAGGACTCATCGAGTTGCCAACTTTATGGAATTCAAAATGTGGCCAATTTCTTCGCCAATTCATTACCTTATAAAAATGCAGCACAATTGAATTTACAGGCTTCTAAACTTGACCTAAAAGCGCTTGCAATTCTACTTTTGAAAGCAGCCAGATTCGGAAAACCTCTAATAGAAGAACAATCATTCATAAACCAATCGAACTTTCGCGCTAAAATAGCACTGCGTGATCTTCTGAAATCCGATTCTTTAGAAGCAATTCGTGATGAACGTCCCATTTCGCATCTATATGAAGCCCTTAAAGCAGAATTAGAATCAGACACCCCAGAAATCACTCAATATAGATCATTAGAAAAATTTATCGATCATTACAAACGCGGCCTCAATAATAAAAGAAGCCGAATGACTGAAGACCCGAAAATAACCCCGCTCCTTGACGCCTGTGAGCACGCTGAGGATTTTCAAGTCAAGCTATCACTGAATGGTCTTGGAATAAAAAACAATAGCGATGAATTAACCACCCAAATTAGAGTAATGTTGCCTGGTTACTCAGAACGATTCACTCAATATTTCGATGAAGGAGAGATAGAGATAGAGATAGAAGTGGAACCTGTAGGGGACGAATCGACCCGCAAGTTTGTGATTAGCAATAACGTGCTTAATCCTCCCGTGATAACAGAACAAACATATAACCCACTTTCATTAAAAGAAAGCATTTTTAAAAAATTTTCAAAAGAAATCATTTTTAAAAGATTTTCAAAAGACATTTTTAACAAATCTTTAAAGGAAATTGAAGATTTCGAGACTTTTACTAAAAAGGATTACAGAATCTCTTTTCCGGAAGCCTTATGGGAGGACTACTACCTTTATATAATGAATTATAACCCTGAGGAAGAAGATATTGATCAGGTTATAGCAAAGCATGCTGACATGTTTGTGCACATTGATGGTAATGTGTACATTGATGATGAATGGATATTGTATACCTACGATGGCGATGAAACGCAATACAAAAAAGAAATTACAAATGCGACTTCATTACAAACTTTAACGGCTATTAGAAGCGAAATTGACGCAGATAGAACTTTAAATAAACAAAAGCTAACTAAATATAAACAGAAAATTACTGATACAGCAACCATAACCAAGCTGAAAGAGATAACCACACGAGCTGGCAGTAAAAAATCGTGGGAGAGGATAGCAAAGGCTAATCCAACCCCCCTTCCTGATGATCTAATAGAAGACTTCGCAGCGTATTGTTTTTATAAGTTTCTATCCGCTCATATTAAAAAAGAAAATGAAAAAGGTTCATCATATCAATATGATTTGTCGAAAATAAGAAAAGCAGCTCAAGAACATTCTGCAGCATCTCCAGGAAAGTTCTATCAAACTTTTGAGTTCTTAGCTTCTATTGGTTTTGAAAGTGAGGCAGACTATTGGTGGGGAACACATGCAAAAGATTATTTTAAAAAAAGTCTTCCTGAAAAAAATACGCTCCTATTTGAAAATTTGCTACTCAATACTGCAAGAGAAGCTATAGGCGAAGGTTTACATGTAACACAGTTTTTTATACCTTTTAAAAAAGTTGCCTGATTTAGGAGACCTTGACTATATGGAAGGGTTTACTGAAAAGTTAATAAGCTCATTAATCAAGCATCATCGCTACGAAACACTTGAAGCTATTTGGCCCAAGCTCGATAGGCTACTCGGCAGCAGGATTATAATAATGCCGGCCATAAGCGCTGAAGAAGTACTTCGAAATTGTAAAAAAAACCCTCTGCACCTTAATGAAATTATTCTGATTAAGCAAGCTAAAGACCATTGGGAATTTGTAGGCCAAGATTCTAATGGCGATTGGGTAATGGGGGGAATCCGACCAACTTTGCACTCGCCTCTCTTTCAATATTCAATAACGGGCAGTAATTCCCAAGAAGAGATAGTCGATCTAGCTAGGCGATTACTTAATCGACCTCAACAAAGCCCAATTAAACAACAACTTTACTTAAGCTATTATAATAACCGTGATCTTAACGAAGGCTATTTTCGATTCCTTTTCGATGAAGTCCTAATTGATAAGAAATTCAGAAACGAATTTGATATTCTTAAAGTTAAACGTCTTTTAATTGATGCTTTAATTCATGCTTTAACCGATGATAAAGAAGAAACAATAAACATGATGTTAGACGAATTCTCTAAACTTGGGTACAGTTTTCTCGATCTTCCTTATGCTGATCAAGTCGAGTTAATTTCAACAGTTATTTCTAACGATAGGCCTATCAATAAAGCACAAATGTTAGTCAAGTTACAATTGAAAAAGGAAACTGTGGTTTCTGCTCTTAGCGATAACTTAACCAATGTCGCTTGGAGAGCAAAAGAATCAATCTCTTTAATTAATCAACTTGGTTATTTTAAAGAGGTTTTTGACTCCTTTCATCAGCATCTAAGCGATTCGGCGCCGCACTATGATGACATAATTGTGACACAGCAAATAGCTCACCACATTTATGAACAATATGATGAAGACTTATTTGAACATTATAGAAAGCAGCTCATCGAAATGTGCAGCTTGCTATTTCAACACTCCTTCAATGACCATGACTCTACTACGCTAGTTAAAATGGAAATCGAAAATCTAATCCGCTCATTGGAAGAGATAGACGGAAAATTGTTCTCAGAAATCTGCTCCTCAAATATGGAGCCTGACAAATTATTGGGTTTTCTATCAGGCAATAAGTTTGATGAGAACACATGGAACACTATAACCAATACTGTCTTTACTAGAGGAGAAAGCCAAACTTCAGATGATTTCTTAAGTTATTTTAAACTAATTAACGAAAACAACATCATTAGAATAGTCTTACACTCAGAATATTTACATTTTCTAAAAAGCCTGTTTCAGAATTTGCGCGATCAAGGGCTCATAGACAAAAAATTTGTTACTAGCCAAATAAAACGTTTTGAAAATGCCAAAAACTCCCTTAGAGATAAAGGAGAGTTTAAAAGCTTTTATCAGATTCACATGAATCAAATCAATAGTATGAATCAAATCATATTGGGTTTTATCATTATTGCCGTCGAATGTAATTTTTTAGATGATATCGCTGATACTTTTAAGTCGGTATTGATGGACAAGAGGTTTTGCCCTAAAAACTTTGTCGATGATGTGCTGACTAAGCTAATAGAAAAAGAAGGCCTTTCTGAACAGCTCGCGAGAATTATTTTGCTTTACTATGCTAAAAATTGTTCGCCTAAAATTACTAACGACGTTATTCAAAAAATCAAAATCCATGTTGACATAACTAAGATCATGAAAAGCTTCAATGAATCAAAAAGGTTTCATCCATTTATACTATCCTCAAATGGTATATTCAAAAGAAACCACCCAGGATCAAATCAAGAACATCTTTTATCCTGGAAATCACCCAGAAACTCGGGCTAGAATACTAAATTTACTATCGCGAATCGTCCCACCATTGCAACCCACTACCAATAACGGCATACTCTTATCTGATTGATCATAAAGCCAATGGCAATGTTATGACACAAGAATGGACCAGATTGCTAATCTTCACCAGCATCCCCGCCGTATTAATGGCCATCGGTGGAGTGTTTGCCTTTATTAAAACTCCCGGTGCTAAAACAACGAGCACCATTCAGCATTTTGCTGCCGGCGTTGTCTTCTCAGCAGTTGCCGTCGAACTTTTACCTAAAGTCATTGATCAATCACATTTGCTATTAAGCCTAGGATTTATTATTGGCGTAGCCACGATGTTATTTACAGAATGGTTCGCCCGTAAACTCAGCAAAAACACGAGCAGCAGCAACAAAATTCCCATCGAACTTTTGCTAGCTGTCGGAATCGATGTATTAATTGACGGAATTTTAATCGGCGTCTCTTTTATCGCCAGCTCGCGAAGCGGTATTGTGATCGCATTAGCCTTATCATTAGAAGTATTATTCTTAGGATTATCAACCAGCGCTAAAATGGCTAAGAATAAACTAGCCAAGCCCTTCGGCATCGGCATTACTCTTTTATTAGCGCTGTTAATTCCAATCGGTGGGATACTCGGTTATGGGGTCGTATCGCAACTTGCCAAACCCGTACACCTGATGATTTTATCATTTGGTGTAGCCGCATTGCTGTACTTGGTGACCGAGGAACTCTTGCTTGAAGCCCATGAAATAGAAGACATTCCATTTGCCACCATGGCATTTTTTGCAGGCTTTCTTGTGATTCTTTTGATCTCTTAGTTTTATTAATCTCGGCTGTTTCTGGCCAAGATTTTCTCTGCTTGTGATGCTTATTGTATGACGCATATTGCATTATTACGTGCGTAGAATAGCACCAAAGTAGAAGTTTCCACTAAACAAGGAGGTGAAACAAGAAACTGAACGTGAATTTAATCTAGAGTAGCAGATCTGTAACTCTGATTATAGGAATTGGGGTGAATTCAAAGAGCCTAAAGCAAACTACGGTAATTCACATCAAATGCCTTGGCAATCCGCTTCGCCATAGCTTTTCCGATAGGCCTTTTACCCAGCTCCATTTTGGATAGGTTTGCCTGCGAAATATCCAGTAATTGAGCAAACGCTTCCTGTGTCAATCCTTCACGGACGCGAATACCTCGAAGCATCATGCCCGGTTTCGTATATTTCTCTTCATAGTCTGCGAAAAATTCCTCCGATGATATGGCATCATCAGGCTCACGATATTTTAACGCAATCAGTTTGGGCAGCGAATACTTTCGACCCAGCTTATCCACAACGCATAGTCTATCAGTATGGCGCTTTTTCATGGGTACCGACATAAAAATGTTTAATAACCGTTACACTCAGCCTAAGGACACTGCTTCCCTAAGATAATACCAAGCCAGAGGATCCAAACCGGCAAGATGACCATTCCGCCTAGTATAAACAGTGAATCAATAATGACAGATGGTTTGCCTGTCATCGTCAGGAAGCTGCTGATGATGCCAAATATAAAAGCGAGCACCACCGCAATGCCCCATCCATAGAAAAACTTTGAAAAAACTTTATCTTTTCTAATCAACTTAAGAATCAATACGGCGACTAAAGCAAAGACTACAAACCATATTACGGTCATCCAGATACTCGTATAGTTAGCGATTAAAACTGAATTCCACAGACCAATTAGATAATGCCCGGGAATGCGAGGAGTGAAATAACCAATCACCCAAATCATGCTGGCATAAATAATATCGAGTATCGCGCCTAAAATACCCAACACTAAAAAACCTTCCCACAGTAACTGAGAAACTACCCCTCGCCTAACAAAATAGGCTCGCAGCCCAAAACCGATGGGAATTAAGCATAATTCAGCAAACACATACAAATTCATGGCTATAAAACCTAGCCCCCAATTCTTTTGGGCTTCAGCAAAGAATTTGGTGAGCGTATCCAGAGAATAGGAAGTCTGCAGAGCAAATGGAATGTTAGTGTAACGTGAGATCACTAAAAGAAGTGATCCGGCTACAAAGAAAGCAAAAAATAATATCGCAAATGTTCTCGCGAATTTAAACGCTTGATGCTCTTCAGTTGTTCTGTGTTCAGCCAGCTCATTCATGCCAGACTCCTCTTTAAACTAACAAGTTTCGTAATTGCTCACACCTCGTCATCCCGCGGCTTACCTCGTCATCCCGCGGCTTGACCGCGGGATCCATAACGCGCCTGGATTCCGGCTTTCGCCACAATGACGGGCGAGTCGTTACCAAGTTTCAACTATTCTATTCAATTTAACCTCAACAAAGCAACCCCTATAATATACTACGCCACCACGACTGATGAGGTAAAGATCGCGCACAATGCACAAGTTGTGTGCGATATAATTGAGCCATCTGTTGTACATGGCGAGCAATGGCAACTAGCCGTGGTTTTTTCAAATAAGTCCGTCGCCGATACCCTAAAATCCCTTCGTGATAAGCGAGGTACATTTGCATCGCATTATTTTCGGAAATTCCTAATTTACGATGAGCTAATCGGACATACCAACCAATAAAATCCACTGCCGTTGCAAAGTCATTGCGTCGACCACTGCGTTTACCCGTATCGTGGATATAAAGCCGCCAAGTCTGATTGAGTGCTTGGGTATATCCTCTTGCAGAAGTCGGGCGAAACCAGGGTATCACTCCCAATAATTTACGGTGAGGGGGTTGTGCATCACCTCTAAAACGAGACTCTTGATAGATAATCGCCATTTGCACACTGATCGGTACTCCCCATTTATGACGCGCGGCCTGAGCCGCCCAATACCAGCTCGGATATTCTTTAAAAATGCGGCATACATTTTTAATATCGCGCGGTGGATCTTTCGAACAAGCCGATAACAGAACACTCAAAATAATGATAGAGACCATCCCTGCCCTAGCAGTTTTCTGCCAGCTCAATTCTCAATCCTTTTGCAAAAAGTCTCTTTAACCACAAAAGCCGCAATGATGCTCAATGCAAATGCAATCGGCATGATGGATAATCCAAGTCGAAAATCGCTTAGGGAATAATGCAGGATGTGCTGCACTAATGAGTGGTCGTTTTGCCAATTGATTAAAGTGGCAAACAGTGGAATCGTAAATCCTCCCGACATAATTAATATAGAAGCCATACCTTCCGATGAGCCGGTTAAACTGGCAGGATTACTCTCTGCAACCAAAGGATAACTAATGATTTGAGCACCACTTAAAAAACCAAGACAGAAATAAACGAGAATTAAAGCGCTAAACGATAAATGCGGGGCATACATCAACCACAGCATAGTGATTAAAGCCAGTATTGCTGCCACAATCATCGCTGGTTTGCGCTGGCGTATGCGATCTGAAAGCCAACCTAATAATGGTGAGCCAATCGTCATGCCAATAAATAAAGCCATGCTGACAATAGAGGCATCTTCTCGTGACAAATGCCTGATTTGAACTAAATACAACACTCCCCAACTGGCACCCAATAAAAATATCGGTAAATTCATCATCGAGGTATACAATCCCCCGAGCCAATTCTGCAAGTTAAATACCGTGCGTGAGACGGTCTTCCAAAATCCGAGCGAAGCGAGCTGTTCATGCTCAGCTTGGGTTTGTTTTTCATAGCCCGGTGGAGCATCTTTAACAAATTTGGCAATGATTAACCAGATCAATACGCCCACAACCACATCCACCCATAAAACATCGCGCCAACCTATGTGATCAACAAGAATGGTGAATGGCGTTTGTGCTGTCATCCCACCTAACATCGCGAAAGTGACCACAAGCCCAATGACTTGAGCCATTCGCTCTGGGGCAAACCAACGAGACGCTAGGCGAATAGAGCTAATTAAACTAAACGCCCCAACTAAACCCGTAATCAAATGAAATAGTGTCGCCTGCCAAACTGTCTGAGCTAATGCAAAACCCACTGTACATAAAACGGCTATTCCCATGACCACTAAAAGAACTCGCCGAGTGGATACACGATCGAGAATCAAACCCGCTGGAAATAGAAATATTACATTGGCATAAAAATAACTCGCGGCCATTTGGCTAATTTGACGAGTGCCAATGTGAAAGCTTGCGGCTAGAGATTGGCCTAAGGAATTAAACATGCAGATCTGCAAGAAGATGTAAAAAAAGAATAATGCGGCAGAAAAAATCACAAGCCAGGGTTGGACGGCACTCTTTTGACTGATTAACGCTACAGTTGTTTCAGGCACTGTCGATATCTTTTCCATCAATAAGCTTACTCCACAGGGACAAGCGAGTTCACAGCCTCTCCCAATCGAAAATGACGTCTGCAAGTAGCCACATAGAGATCGTTGCCACCCACTTCAATTTGGTTTCCTTCTCGAACAGCACCACCAGTCTCGTCAGTTCTCAGATTCATGATGGCTTTGCGACCACAATGACAAATGGTTTTGATTTCTATTAATTCATCCGCCAAGGCCAAAAGGTATTTGCTGCCCACAAACGGCTCTCCTTGAAAATCGGTACGAATGCCATAGGCTAATACCGGCCTATTGAGTTCCTCGGTAATCAAACACAATTGTTGCACTTGCTGCTGACTTAGAAATTGTGCTTCATCAACCAGCACGCATTTGATATTCGGATTGGTAGCAATGTCCTCACGAACATGTCGGTAGATGTCAAAATCATCTTTGACTGTGATGGCATCTGCTCTAAGGCCAATGCGAGTGGTGACTTTGCCAACTCCATAGCGATCATCCACCTCCGGCACGAAAATCAGTGTATCCATGCCACGTTCATTATAATTGTAGCTGGATTGCAATAGCGTCGTGCTCTTACCTGCATTCATGGCTGAATAGTAAAAATGTAATTTTGCCAATGCGTTAACCCTCAACTGATGCATCATTCCTGCAACGCCCAACCATTCCCGCAGCGCCCCATCATCCCCCGTTTTCGCGGGGATGATGGGGCGCTGCAAAAACCCCACTACTCAAATCGACAAACCGCTCAAATAACCTTACAATATCAAGTCACACTAACTATATATTTATCGGTCTGCATTATACGCCATTATGTTAGCTTGCTTCAAAATTCTTTTTATACTGACCATTGGGTTGCTTGCAATCTCGGTAAGCTTTGCTAATAACAACGCAACTCGCAGTAAGACTGCGCCCAAAACGCTCTACTGCCCTGCCATTAAAGCGCTCAAGAAAAATCCGAAAACAAGGACCTGGTCAGCCTCCGGTGGCTGGAAAAGCTACGACATCTCTTTCGTTCAAAAAATCGATGCATTTATTGGCGTCCAATGGGTCGGCGCCAACGTCGGACAAATTATCTGTATCTATCACGGAAAAGTTAAAACTTCATTTCCCATCCTGTTGGTTTTTCATACCTTGACGATGCCACCCAGCGGCGGCAAGTGGAGCAAAGACCTAGGCGGATATTTCAACTGCATCTCAAAACAACAAAGTGATTGCTCCTTCGTGGTTATGCAAAAACCGCCTAAACAAAACCTTACGAAAGAGCTGGAAGAAATAAAGCGCAAACCACCCTCAGAGCATCCAACATTTTAAGGGAGCATATAGATTGATAAGACGTTATCTGCTAAATCCCATACGTGGCATTACCACCTCGATTCTCTATCTTATTAATATGGTGCTCACTGGGCTGTTTGTTTTAATCACTGCCTTGGTGGTGTCTATTTTACCAAGCCGCCAATGGCGTCATCGCGGCAAGGGCTTTTTACTGGAATTACCTCGTTATTGGATGCTTATTAATCGCATCATTATGATGCTATCGACCTATGGAAAATGGGATATTCAGAGTACAGATACGTTAAGTCGCAATAACTGGTACTTACTGGTCTCCAACCACCAATCTTGGTTTGATATTTTAGTATTGGGCTATGTATTTAACAAAAAAATACCTGCTATTAAATTTTTTATGAAAAAAGAACTGCTCTGGGCGCTACCTGTTGGGGGGATAGTGTGCTATGTGCTTGGCTATCCATTTCTACACCGTCATACCGGCAGCGAAATTCGAAAAAATCCAGAGCTTAAAGGCAAAGATATTGAAGTGGCTCAAAAAGCTTGCGAGAAATTCAAACTATATCCGACAACCATCATGAATTTTGCTGAAGGCACTCGTTTTTCTGACACTAAACGTCAAAACACGCGCTCCCCTTACCAGTATTTATTAAAACCTAAAGCAGGTGCAATCGCTATTGTTGCCAAAGAAATGCAAAGCCATCTTACTGGTGTCATTAACGCAACCATCGCCTATAAAGCAAAGCAATTTGGTTTCTGGCAACTCGCCTGCGGTAATGTGGATAAAATCAGCGTCCATTATGAACTGCTCTCTTTGAGTCAAGATTTAATCGGTGATTATTATAGCGATAGAGCATTTCGCATTCACTTTCAGAATTGGCTGAACGGCCTTTGGGAAGAGAAAGATCAACAGATTCGACACATCAAACACAATGACTAATGTTTTAAAAATCGCAACTCGTAAAAGCCCGTTGGCACTATGGCAAGCCCATTTTGTCAAACAACAATTGGAAATGAACCATCCCGATTTAACGATAGAATTGGTGGGCTTGGTAACAGCGGGCGACAAAAATACTAACGTTGCGCTGACTCATCTGGGCGGAAAATCATTGTTCGTTAAAGAACTTCAGCGAGCACTTCTAGACAAGCAGGCGGACATCGCGGTGCATAGTATTAAAGATATGTCTGTTCAACCCTGCCCGGGTTTGACGCTTGCGGCGGTGTGTCAACGCGAGGATCCGCGAGATGTGTTGGCCTCCAATCATCACTATGATCTGCAATCACTACCGCATAACGCCACGGTGGGTACAGCAAGCCCGAGAAGACAGAGTTTATTACTCGCCCTACGATCGGACTTAAAAATTAAATTATTACGCGGTAATGTGGGAACACGTTTAGCAAAACTTGCGGATGGCGAATACGATGCTATTGTGCTTGCGCTTGCCGGCCTTTTACGTTTAAACATGGCAGATAAAATCAGCGCCTACCTCGATCCAAACTATTTTATTCCCGCGATTGGCCAAGCCGCTTTGGGCATTGAGTGTCGCGAAGATGATGCCAATACACTCGCATTCATTGAACCTTTGAATCATAAACCTAGCGCGATTTGCATTAGTGCGGAACGTGCCGTGAATCAGCGATTGGGCGGCGATTGCCATACACCACTTGGCGCCTATGCGACTTTAAATGGTGATCAACTCACCGTGTCCGCCATGGTCGGCAGTATGGATGGCCAGCTTATTATTCGCAGCACCCGGACTGGGGAGGCTCTTCGTGCAACGCAACTGGGTGCTGACATCGCAGAAGATTTATTAACAAAAGGCGCACAAGCTTTATTGGATGCCGGGCCTTAATCATAATGAAACAACACAAACAGCTTTCTCATTTAACCGTTTTAATCACTCGCCCACAGCATCAAGCTTTATCATTGCAACAACTCATTGAATCCTATGGCGGCCAAACGGTTTTATTACCCTGCATCACCATTCAGAAACCTAAAGATAGCAATCCGTTGCAGCATGCTTTGCAATCTTTAGACCAGTTCGATATTGCTATCTTCACAAGCACGAACGCCGTCGATGCCGTTGGAGCTAAATGGCCTGCTCATACAAATCGTAATTTAATGGTAACGACTCGCCCGTCATTCCAGCGAAAGCCGGAATCCAGGCACGTGTTGCGCACCAACGCACGCAGTGCGTTACGGATCCCGCGGTCAAGCCGCGGGATGACGAGGTGTGAGCAGTTACATTTAATGACTGTTGCCATTGGACCTGGAACAGCTCGGGCACTATCGAATCATCAGATCAACGTTGATCTGATGCCCTTGCAGCACAATAGCGAAGGGCTTTTGTCATTACCCGAATTACAATTAGTCGCCGGGAAACGAATTGCCATTTTTTGTGGTGACAATGCTCGCCCCTTGTTAAAGCACACATTGCAAGCACGTGGTGCGACGATTACCGAAGCAAGTTGTTATCGACGTGAAAAACCGCAAATGGAGAGCGAAGATGTTTGGAATATTATTTCTGCACAAGCGATCAACAGTGTTGTGACGACCAGCTGTGAATCTTTACAAAACCTCTTTGCGCTAATCGGACCAAAAGCGCTTTCATGGATCAGCACTAGACCATTGCTGGTGATTAGCGAACGTATAAAGACATTAGCCATTAAAATGGGAGTGTCGAAACCCTTGCTGGCTGCGAATGCGACTGACCAAGCCATCATTGAGGCTTTGCTACGAGTATATACTCCCCACAGCTGAGATTGCGGGGGAGTATATCCTTCTTTGGCAAAGCAGCGTAAAATATCTATTTTTGAAGTGATGCAAAACTTTTCATTGTAGGAAAACATGATGTCTCCACAACAAACTATTAAACCCTATTCTAGTGGATCAGGATCAAAAGCTCCAAAATCGATCGCCATTTCGATCATCGCAATCATCGTGGCCATAATCGCTATTGTCTTCGCGGGGCTTGCGTGGCAGCAACTCAGTAGTTTAAGTGGTGGTTTGCAAAAAAAAATTCTACGTAATCAATTACAAGCACAGGCACATATCCAAATAATCAGTAAACAATTGCAAAAACAACGCGAAGCGCTTTCAACCACCGAAGCTAATCTCAACCGAGTGTTGCAAATGGCGGATCAAACACAGGCTCAAAAAGGGTTAAGCGAAATTACCTACCTTTTGCATTTGGCCGATCTGCATCTGCGTATTGGACACGACACTGCATCCAGTTTGCAATTATTACAAACGGCTCGAAATCGGGCAAAAGCACTGAATGATCCGGCTTTGATTCCACTACAACGAGCAATCAATCTGGATATTGAAAAACTAAAAAAAGCACCTCAAGTGAATGTCGCCATGATTCTTTCGCAATTAACTCATATTAGCGAAACCATTAAAAAAATATCTTTATTGCCCACAAAAATTCAGCCCGATATTGACGCATCTCAAAAGGAAGATATCTCTCAAGAACCTTGGTATGAGCGAGTATTGCATAGCTTAAAAGATCTCGTCGTGATTCGACATATCCAAGAGCCTATTAAACCCTTGCTTTCTGAACAACAAGAAGCTGCACTTAAAAACAACATCGAACTCAAACTATCGCAAGCCGAATGGGCTGTGTTACACAAAAATCCCAAGCTTTATCAACACAGTTTGCAACAGGTTGAGAAGTGGCTTAAAGCTTATTATCGCGATAAACCTCAAGTGAACCCACTATTGGCACAAATTAAATCGTTAAGTGCTATTAATATTTCACCTAAACTGCCTACGATTTCAGATTCTCTGAATACACTGGCTCCTACGATTTCTGCTGCTTCTCGTTCGACTCCTTCTAAATCCCAAGTAGATTCTACTCAAAAGTCTAAGCCTAAAACTAAGCGTAATGATACTTCGATCATTAAGACGAAACCTGAAACTAACACTAAAACTACAATCGAAAACAGCACTAAGACTCAAGTTAAAACTAAAGCTCAGCCTAAGACTAAATCTAAAACGCAACCTAACGGTCAACAAAAACTGGAGCCTGCCACTAATCCTGGGGTGGCCATATGAAAAAATTGCTGATCATCTTTATTATTCTGCTACTGGCCATTGGGCTCGGTTATCTAATCCATCAAGACTCAGGCTATGTGTTGGTGACCTACAGCCATTGGAGCGCTGAAACCAGTTTGTGGGTCGCGATTATTCTTTGG
>SDBV01001770.1_pt1 | contig 32324 bp, 25 predicted proteins | sample 2277081 | NCBI WGS metagenome assembly SDBV01 (sample SAMN10402039, study PRJNA504765) | marine sediment metagenome | isolation source: marine sediment core GS10_PC15, 223 cmbsf | place: Arctic Ocean: Southern Knipovich Ridge | collected 2010 | reverse complement strand
CGGCGATTCATGAGAAAAAGCGTCTCGGCGATTCATGAGAAAAAGCGTCTCGGCGATTCATGAGAAAAAGCGTCTCGGCGATTCATGAGAAAAAGCGTCTCGGCGATTCATGAGAAAAAGCGTTGCCAGTCGACTTGGCCGATGGCGAATTCAACGTCCTTGCCCAGCGTCGCCAGCTCGACGGAGCTTTCGCCGTCTTCGGGCACGATTGCCAGCACCTCCACGCGGCCGCGCTCGGCGATCTGGGCTGGGTTGGTGAAAATGGCCAGGTCTTCGTCGCCGTGTGTGTAGGGCGTTTTACCGTCGGCCAGCGCCTTTTGGGCGGCCGGGTCAATCCGATATCGGTTGATCACGACGCCTGCTATCTCCAACCCGGCGGCCCGCGCCACCTGCAGCGTCAGCAGCGTGTGATTGATCGTGCCCAGCCCCGCCCGCGCGACGATCACCACCGGCAGCCGCATCATCTTGGCCAGGTGAATCACCCAAAAATCGTTGCTGATCGGGCACAGCAGCCCGCCCACGCCTTCGGCGATCACGCAGTCGGCCTGGCCGTCAAGTTGTCGGTACGCATCGAAGATCGCATCGAGATCAACCTCCGCGCCCTGCCGCTCGGCTGCGACGTTTGGCGCCAGTGCCGCCTTGAATCGCAGCGGCGTGATCTCGGCCAGCGTTCGACGCGATTCGGCGCAGGCGGCCAGGAATTCCGCATCGGCGCTGATGAGCCCTTCGCGCTCTCGCCGGCAGCCACTCGCGGCGGGTTTGAACACCTCGACCCGCACATCCTTCTTGTGAAGCGTACGTGCGATCGCCCCGGCGATGAGCGTCTTGCCGACTTCGGTGTCGGTGCCCGTCACGAACAGCCCGCGCAGTGCGGGCAGTTGCGGATATCGCGATACGTCAAAGTCGAATCTTTTGTCATTCATGTTTTTTGTCACTCACGTCATCCACGTTTTTTGTCATTCAGGTCATTCATTCCGTTCATGTTGCTCATTCCGGCATATAATAGGTTCGTCATGGGCAGCGCGGAAGCAAAACTCGCCCTTCAGCGTCGAAACATGGTCGAACGCCAGCTTCGCGCACGCGGCATTGTGAACCAGCGTGTGCTGGAGGCCTTCGGGGAATTGCCGCGCGAACGTTTCGTCCCGCCGGGAAAACTCTCAGATACTTACGGCGATTTCCCCGTCGCTATCGGCTGCGGGCAGACCATATCCCAGCCGTTCATTACCGCCCTGATGCTCCAGGAACTCGACGTCCGCGAGAACCATCGCGTGCTGGACGTAGGGGCGGGCAGCGGCTACCAGACGGCGCTGCTGGCAAAACTTTGCCGGTGGGTCTACGCGATCGAGCGGATCGAGCCTATCGCCGCGGCTGCACAGGCGAGGCTCGAAGCGTTGGACATCCCAAATGTGACCTTTCGCGTGGGCGACGGCAGCGCCGGCTGGGCCGATGAAGCGCCATTCGACCGAATTGTGTGTGGAGCCGCCGGGCCGAATCTGCCGAAGTCATGGGAAGAACAATTGGCCGATGGCGGACGAATCGTCGCGCCGATCGGCGGACTGGACAGCCAGACGCTTGTCGCCGTCGACAGGCAAGGCCGGGATTTCAAGACGCGACACATCTGCGACGTGCGTTTCGTCAGGCTGATAGGCCGCGAGGCCTGGCCGGGCGACTGACAACGCGTTCGCATTGTTCGCCTGGCTGGCCCGAGCAGAAAGGACAAAGCGATGCGAGTTACAACTCTGTTTTTCGTGGGCCTGGTGGCCCTTTCGGTTGTCGGGTGCCAGGAACAGCCAGTGTATCAATCCGCGTTGCCCCCGCACCGCAGCATGTCCCAGCTAAAGCCCAACGCACCGGTCGAGAACGATCTGATCGTCGGCGAGGAGGCTGGCACGCCCCTGCTGCCGCCGGTGGCTCACATGTCCCCGCAAATCGATGAGACGACGACCTTCGCCGCCACGGATAAACCCGCGGGCGATCCGTTCGACCCGTCGGTGGCTGAAGTACCCGTGAATCAGGCCGGCGCGTCCCAAATATACGCGATTCGCTACCGCGATACGCTCTGGTCGATCGCAGACAGTCGGCTGGGTAGCGGCAAGCGCTGGAAAGAAATCGCCGCGATCAACCCGGCCATCAACCCGCGCAATCTGCGACCGGGCCAGGTCATTCACTTGCCAACCAGGTAGATGCCCGCCACAATAATCTGATTGTGGCAGAGATCAAACTCGACACTCCGATTCAGTACGTCAAGCGGGTCGGCCCCACGCGGGCGGCGCAACTGGCCGAGCTTGGCATGCACACCGTTGAGGATCTGCTGACATACTTCCCACGGCGGTTCGATCTGCGCCGGCAGGTCCAGCCCATCGCCACCCTGGAAGACCACCAGGCGACCGCCACCTTCGCCGGGGAGGTGATCTCGACCAACTATCGCGGCTACGGCCGAAGCCCATTCTTCGAATGCGAAGTGGAAGACGAAACCGCATCGGTGCTCATCAAATGGTTCCACGGCGGATATCTGCGAAACCAGATTCGCCCGGGCCTGCACCTGGCCGTCAGCGGCAAGCCCTCGGTTTATCGCCGCGAAATGCAGTTCGTCAACCCCAGCTTCCAGATCCTCTACGACCCGGAAGGGTCCGACCTGAGCGAGGACGAGTTGCTGCCGGTCTACCCGGCCGGGGCGAAACTCTCCAGCGGGCACATCGGCCAGGTCATCAAACAGGTCCTGCCGCACGCACAGGAACTGATCCCACGGTGGTTCGACGCGGGCTATCTGTCCGAACGCGGGCTGATGAAGCGGCCCGACGCGGTGGCGGCTATGCATCGCCCGGAAGACAAAGACCACTGGGCGGCCGCCCGCAGGCGCATAGCCTACGACGAATGCCTGCTGATGCAGCTCGGGATCGCCCTGGTGCGGATGCGCGAAGTGTCGCGACCGGCTCACGAACTTGCAATGTCCGACGAAATCGACCAGCGAATCCGTGCGAGATTCCCATTCGAACTCACCGAAGCGCAAGGCCGCGCCGTCGCGGAGATCGCCGGGGACATGGCCAGGCCTCGCCCGATGAGCCGCCTGCTGCAAGGCGACGTTGGCGCGGGCAAAACCGTCGCTGCCCTGTACGCAGCGCTGCTGGCAGTCACGCACGGCAAGCAAGCTGCAATCATGGCGCCCACCGAAATTCTCGCAAACCAGCACTACAAAAAAATACTCGACTACCTGGCAGGCTCGCGCGTGCGGACCGAACTACTGGTCGGTGGGCAGAAAGCCGTCGAGCGAACGCGCGTGCTGAACGGCCTGGTCGAGGGCAATATCGACATCGTCGTCGGCACGCACGCACTGCTCAGCGAGGGCGTAAAGTTCGCCAACCTCGCACTGGTGGTCGTGGACGAACAGCACAAATTCGGCGTTCGCCAGCGAAGCGGATTCCGCGGCAAGGGCTTCGCGCCGCATTATCTGGTGATGACGGCCACGCCGATCCCCAGGACACTTGCGATGACGGTGTTCGGCGATCTGGACGTGTCGGTGATCGACGAACTGCCGCCCGGGCGGGGCAAAACCTCCACCCGATGCGTGACCGAAGACGATCTGGACGAAGTCATGGAGCGGGTTCGCAAGCTACTGGCTACCGGCCAGCAGGCGTATTTCATCTATCCGCTGGTGAACCCCTCGCCCGATTTGGAACTGACTGCCGCCGAAGACGCCTTCCGCGATCTGTCGGCCGGGGCGTTGAAAGATTTCCGAGTGGGGCTCATTCACGGCCAGATGCCGGGCGCCGACAAGGAACGGGCAATGGCCGAGTTTCGCGAAAAGCATACTCAGGTGCTGGTCGCCTCGGTGGTCGTGGAAGTCGGGCTGGACGTGCCCAACGCCAACGTAATGGTGATAATGCACGCCGAGCGGTTCGGCCTGGCGCAACTGCATCAGCTTCGCGGGCGGATCGGACGATCTTCCGCCGACGCCGAATGCATTCTGGTAGCCTCGCCGAGTAACCCGATAGCGCGACAGCGGCTGGACGTGCTGGTCGAGACGTCCGACGGGTTCAAGGTCGCCGAGGAAGACCTGCGAATTCGCGGGCCGGGCGAATTCTTCGGCACGCGTCAGCATGGCCTGCCGGAATTGAAGGTCGCGGACCTGCTGAAAGACTTCGAATTACTTCGCCTGGCGCGGCGAGACGCGTTCGCAATCGTCAACGAAGACGCTGCCCTGACGGCCCCGCATCATCAGCAACTCCGCCGCGAGGTGCTGCGAGCCTACGAAGGCCGACTGAACCTGCTGGCCGGAGCGTAAGCTAACCGCCCGCAACATAATCAGCACTTTGTTATAGATGGCTGTTATTGTCGGCGCGTTGCTTGTTCGATGGCTTTTCAGTCGATCTGAGGTAGTTTGCTTACTGGTGTCCTGAAACCCTTATGCACGACTACAACCACGCAGGTAAACCCTAACACAACGCTACTCCCTACTGGCAGCGGGGTCCATTGCCCCCGCAGCAATCGGCTGGCAAGCAGTGCGGCTGCAAACGCAGAGATTGCCGACACTAGAAATGCCAGAATAACTCCCGACCATCTGATTGTTCGCTTGCCGCCTTTATTGCCGACGATGATGATTCTCATTCTTTACTCCCCATGCTTTCGCAATCAGACCATCTATAGTCAGAATAGGTTATCTGCCCATATCCCGACCAGCAGTGCCACTGGCATGTTACCACGGCCTTTCAATTTGTCTATCACATTTCAAAGTCTGACGACACCATCTATGCCCAAATAACAATGAAAAGGCGCGGGAGTTAAGCAGGCTATGATATCTGAACATTTGACCCGCCGCGTTGGGGTATGTAGCATGGGGCAGGTTGATTTAGAAACTCTTCTCAGGAGCCAAACGCGTGGACAAGCTGCCAGAAACGATCAAGAATCTGAAGTACGATGCGGCCGGGCTTATCCCGGCGGTGTGCGTGGACGCCGAAACCAAGCAGGTGCTGATGGTCGCATATATGAACGACAAGGCACTGGCGGAGACCGTCAAGACCGGCAAGACGCACTTCTGGTCTCGCAGCCGGCAAAAATACTGGATGAAGGGCGAATCGTCCGGCCACACCCAGCAAGTCCAGGCCATCTACACCGACTGTGACGCCGATACGCTCGTGATCGAAATTGCCCAGCACGGGGCGGCCTGCCACAAAGGCTACTACTCGTGCTTCTATCGCAAACTCAACGAAGCCGGCGATTGGGACGTCGTAGCCGAGAAGCTTTTCGACCCGGCCGAGGTGTATAAGAAGGAATAGCACCAGCCGCACTCAGCGAATGGAATCGACCCGCACGCAAATGCCGCTTCGTCGAACCCATGGCATGGAGCATGCCATGAACGTGGTATTCGCGCTGGCAGGCGCGGTGGCCATCGCGGCGCTCGTGCTGGAGTACGGCTTTCGCGAGTCGGTCGTGAGCTTGAGTCTTCTGCACGCGATCGAGGCCTGCATCGTAGCGATTTTCGTCCTCGACCGGTTCGTTCGCCTGCTGTTCACGCCGAATCGCCGGGAATATTTCCGCGAAAACATTGTCGACTTCTCCCTGATCGGCCTGGCGGTGGTCGTCATGGCGATCAACTACGAAACCGTGCTGCGGGCGGGCGCCCTCTACATCGTCATCACCCAGGCCTACATCCTCATCTCGCTGATCCTGCGAGCAGTGAGCCTGAACCTCCTGTTCGCGGGCAGCGGCATTCATCCGGGCCTGCTGCTGCTGGGGAGCTTCGTGTTCATGGTGCTGGCCGGGTCGGGGCTGTTGATGCTGCCCGTCGCCGTCCGCCCGGAATATGCAGCGAAATGGTATTACGTCGATTCGCTCTTCACGTCCACCAGCGCCACATGCGTAACCGGGCTGGTCGTGCGGAATACGGGCGGGCATTTCACGATCTTCGGCCAGGCGGTGATCCTCGTGCTGATCCAGTGCGGCGGGCTGGGCATTATGCTGTTCGGCACGGTGCTGGGGCTGCTGGTGGGCAGAGGCCTGACGCTGCGACAATCCGACACGATCGGGCAGATGATCTCCTCCGAGGGAATCGGCAAGCTCTCGCGGGTGGCGGTGTTCGTCATCGTCATCACGGGAATTCTCGAACTGATCGGCGCGATCGCGCTGTTCCCGATGTACAAGGGCAACCTCGATACGTTCGGCCAGCCGCTCTCGACCGCAAACGCAGTCTGGGCGAGCGTGTTCCACAGCGTTTCTTCGTTCTGCAATGCGGGCTTCGCGCTGTACGACAACAACATGATGCATGGCGTTCGCGAGGGCTGGCGAGGGACGCTGCGGAGCAACTGGCAGGTCATGGGCGTCATGGCGCCGCTGATCGTTCTTGGCGGGCTGGGCTTTCCGGTGCTCCATGATTGCGGGCGATACATCGCGTCGAGGTGGCAGAGGCTGGTGCGAAGGATTCGCCAGCCAAAGGTGATCCTGTCCACCGAGCCGCTCAAGCACAGGCTCTCGCTGCACTCGAAGGTTATCCTGACGACCAGCCTGGTGCTGATCGTCGTAGGCGCAGTGGTGCTGCTGGCGATCGAGCCTCACCGCTCGCCCGACGACGCACGCATCGGCCATCACCGCATCGGCGGTTTCACCGAAGCCGGCGACTGGATTTCGATGCCCTGGCCGCAGCGCATTCGCGAAGCGACGTTCCAGTCGATTACGGCGCGGACGGCCGGGTTCAACACCATCGACATGAGCGAGCTATCCAACGGCGGCAAGCTGTGGATGTGCATGCTGATGAGCATCGGCGGCAGCCCGGCCAGCACGGCCGGCGGCATGAAAACCGCCACGCTCGCCCTGCTTGTGCTGGTGGCCTGGTCGCAGCTTCGACGTCGCAAGGAGGTCGAGGCCTTCCGGCGGAGCATCGCCCTGCCAGTGCTCGGCCGGGCCGTGACGGTCGCCTTGCTGTACCTGGGACTGCTGGCGACGGTGACGCTACTGTTGTGCGTCGCACAGGGGCCTGGACATTCATTTATCGACCTGCTGTTCGAGGCGTCCAGCGCCTGCGGAACGGTGGGACTTTCGACGGGCGTGACGGGAACGTTGAACGTGTTCGGCAAATGCGTCATCATCGCGGGCATGTTCATAGGCCGACTGGGGCCGCTGACGTTGCTGGCGGCGATCACCAGCCGAATGCAAGTCGCCGATTACGCCTATCCCTCGGAAAACATCATTATCGGGTGAAGCCATGGAACGCTACGCAGTAATCGGACTTGGAAGATTTGGCGAGAGGCTGGCGACGCTGCTGGCCGAGGCCGGCGCCGAAGTAATCGCCGTGGACCGCCGTCGCGAACGGATCGAGCAGATTCGCGACAGCGTTACGCTGGCCGTCTGCCTCGACAGCACGGACGAGAAGGCCCTCAAAGCCCAGGGCATCGACAAGGCTGACGTCGCCATCGTCGGCATCGGCAAAGACTTCGAAGACAGCGCCCTGACGACGGTGATCCTCAAGCAGCTCGGCGTGCCGCGTGTCATGAGCCGCGCGACTAACTCGATCCGGGCGAGAATCCTCACGCGGATCGGCGCGGACGACATAATCAACCCCGAGCAAGAGTCGGCCGACCGCTGGCGAAACCGCCTGCTGGCGCCTGCGATCATGGAGCGGATCGAACTGGCCGAAGGCCATTCGCTAACCCAGATACCCGCCCCGCAGAGTTTTTGCGGGAAGACGCTCGAAGAACTCGACGTGCGCAAGAAATACCAGATCAACGTCGTCGCCATCCGACGAACGCAGGCCGAAACCGACGCCGAGGGCGTCCGGCGAACGCATCAGCTCCTCATTTCGGTTCCGATGGCGGACACGACGATCGAGTCGGGTGACATTCTACTGATGATCGGCAGCGACGAAGCGATGCTCTCGCTGCCCGCGTCTTAGAAATGTAGCAAAATAATAATTTGGCGCGGTGGGGCTCGGTGTCCTGCCGCGTTTTAATTGCATGTACCGCGGCGCGCAGGAAGACCGATCGAAATATCCCATTGGATCTGATTCGTAGCGGGGTTACTGCTGGTCGTAGGCCAGGCCGTTGTCGTCGTTATACGTCGCCGGGTCGTTGCCCTGCTCGATCCAGGTGATCTTGCGAACGCGGCGGTCGTGTCTGCCGCCGCCCTCGAATTCGGTGGTCAGCCAGCTTGAGACGATTCGCCGCATCAGTTCCTCGCCCAGCACGTCGCTGGCCAGGCAAAGCACGTTGGAATTGTTATGACGCCGGCACATCTGGGCGGTCAGTTCGTCGTGACACAGTGCAGCCCGCACCAGCGGAACCTTGTTCGCGCAGATGTCCATGCCGATCCCGCTTCCACAGATCAGGATCGCACGATCGGCGTGCTGGTCGGCGACGGCCTTGGCGGCCGGGTAGGCCAGGTCCGGATAGTCGCAACTCTTGCCGCTGTTGGTGCCCATATCCAAAACTTCGTGCCCCTGCTCGTGAAGCAGCACGGCGATTTTTTCCTTTGCGGCATGGCCGCGATGATCGGCAGCTAATGCAATTCTCATAGCACTCCCTTGTCCATACACGTCGCAATGGCTTTGGCGATTCGCTCGGCGGTAGCACGATAAATATCGTCTCCACCGCCTATCGGGTCGGGAATGTCCGCTTTCAAGTCCAGCCGCCTGATCTTATCAGCGGCAACTGGAGCGAGCCGGCGAACTTCCTCGACATGATAAACTGTCATGCACAATAGCAAATCCGCAGAATTAATCAACTCTCTGGTCAGTTTTCGGCTTCGATGGCTGGAGATGCTCGCCCCGAGCATATCCGCCGCCCGAAGTGCCTCAGGCATGGCCCGATGACCGTCCATCGCCCAAATCCCAGCAGAGCTTACCTTTAAGTTCAACTTCGTTCGTAACTCCCCCGCTTCCAGCCCGGCCCGGTCGGCCAGGAGTTTTTTTGCGATTCCACCGGCCATGGGGCTGCGACAAGTGTTTCCGGTGCATACAAATATAATTTCGGCGCCCACCAGTTTTCGAACGGTTCGCTCCGCCAGTGCCCCTTGTCGGACGATATTCCACCGCCCGGAGTCGAATTGCACGATGGTGCTGGCCTTTCCATGCGGGCACGGGCCGGCGTCGATCAGCAGGTCGATCTGTCCGTCGAGGGCGTCCAGCACCCCCTCGGCAGTGGTCGGTGCGGGTTCACCGGCCAGGTTCGCACTGGGCGCCACCACTGCCGGCGGTGCCTTGGCGAGAATGGCCCGGGCGATGTCATTGTCCGGGCAACGCAGGCCGATTGTGTTGTCCTTGCAGAGCACAGCGTGCATGCCCGCCTGGTCCAGTTTGTGGTCGGCCAGCTTGCCCCCCGTCCCCAGCAGCAGCGTGACCGGCCCGGGCCAGGCGCCGTCGATCAGCCGGCGAGCGGCCGCGGGGACGCGGGGGACATACTGCTTCACATCCTTGGGCGCGGCGAGAATGACGCTGAAAGGACCGCTCGGACGCGATTTGAGCTTTCGCAGCCTCCGCAAGGTCTTGGCATTCGTCGCCACCGCCGCGATGCCGTACACCGTCTCGGTGGGGAAGCCCACCAACAGGCCGGCCTTCAGCGCGCGGGCCGCCTCGCGCACGGCGTGTGCGATTTCGCTCTTCGAACCGGCTTTTATCACCTGTGTGCTCATGGGCAATTCTCGAATCGCTTATTATTGGATTTGTTGAGCGGGAAATCAAGGCAAGCTGATCAGACTGCCAAGTCGCCGACAATGTAAAGATTGCAGCATCCGGCAGGGAATGGCATTGATTCCGGCCGATTCGTCCCGATATCTCGGGACTCATCAACCGGCTTTTCTGCTGCTGGATGAATAACACTTTTTGTCGCGTGCAAGCTGATGCGGGAATTCTATCATGGAACGGCGGGAGGCAAAGCGGTTTAATTGGGCCAGATGTCCCATGTAAGTTTTGCGCGGTGGGGCTCCTGTCCCACCGCGTAAGTATTCAGTGTACATCGAGGACGGATAAATGTACCCAAGGCAGTTTCTTTAGATTGCTGCCAGAACGAGAGACGATAAAGTGGCCTTGCCATTTGACGCGGTGATATTCGACATGGACGGAACGCTTGTCGAGCAGATGCTCGATTTCCAGGCGATCCGCGCCGAGTTGGGAATCCCGTCGGAGGCGGGCATTCTCGAGGCCATCGAGCAAATGCCTCCCGCCGACGCCGACAGCGCCAGACAAGCATTGCTGGCGCAGGAACTGGCTGCCGCCCGAATCGCCTCGCTCATGCCCGACGCTGTCGAAACGGTCCGCAATATCCGCACCGCGGGTATGAAGGTGGCCCTGCTGACGCGAAACGCCCGGCCGGCCATGGAAATGGTTTTGGAAAAATTCACAGCCGCCGGCACCGAGTTCGATCTGACCTGGTCGCGAGAGAACGGCCCGCTGAAACCCGAGCCGGACGGCATTTTTCGCGCGTGTAAAATATTCGGGGTTGTCCCGCCGCGTGTTTGCTGCGTGGGCGACTTCGCGTACGATATGCAGGCCGCCAATGCCGCCGGGGCGGTAAGCGTCCTGCTGGACGGCGAGAACAGCCGCGAGTTTCACGACCTGGCCGATCACGTCATCGCCAGCCTGGATGAGCTGAAACCAATTTTGAGCATTGTGTAATATTGTGTGATATTGTGTGATATTGATGGCTTATCTTCCGCTGGCCAACCTGATGCACCACAAACTTCGCAGCTTACTCAGCGCGCTTGGGATCGGCATCGGCATCTGCATGCTGGTGACGCTTTCGGGCCTGTCGCGAGGCAGCCTGTACGAAGTAGCCAATCGCTGGGAATCGGTCGACGCAGACCTGTTCGCCTATCCGGCAATATGGGGGCGGAACATTTCCAGCCTCGCCGGCGTGGGCCTGCCCGACAGATACGGCGAGGTGCTGGCCGACAGGCATCCGGAAATTGTCCGCCGCGTCGTGCCGATTTTTCTCTGGCAGGTGCAACTGGGCGGCCAGGGACAACTGATGGCTGGCGTGGACCCGCAGGATTGGAAAATAATCTCGGGTGCCGACACCCTCTCGCAGGGCCGACTGTTCGACCCGGACGGGAAATTCAGCCGGTGGATCGAAGACAAACTGCTGAGCGCCCCCGAAGACGAAGACGCACCTGCTATCGACATTACCGCCGACGAGCTGGCAGCCGACGAGCATAACGGCATGGAAATAGTAATCGACAGCCGACTGGCAAAGGCGGGCGAATACCGCGTAGGTCAATCGGTCGATATGGCCAGCCATCGCTTTCGGATCGTTGGGATCGTCCAGGCTGGCGGCATGAGCAGAGTCTACATGCCCCGCCGAACGGCCCAATTTCTTTTCGGCAGTGGCGACATCACCAAGAGCACGCTGCTGTTTATCTCGCTTAAGCCTGGCGTGAACCCCGACGACGCCGCCCGCAAACTCGCCGGCCTGGGCCTGGAAATTCTCCAGGTTCGCCAGTTCCGCCTCATGCTCGAACACCAGTTCGCCATCATGTTCGTCTACGTCGATGCGGTAAACGGTATCGCGATGGTGATCGCCTTTTTGTTCATCATGATCACGCTGTACACGATGGTGCTTCAGCGGACGCGGGACATTGCGATACTGAAAAGTTCCGGCGCGTCGAGCGCGTTTCTCGTTCGCCAGGTGCTGGCCGAGTCGGCCATGCTGACCGGCGCCGGAGCAGTGGGCGGACTGGCCATGAGCCTGGGCGCGGCCTGGCTGATCGAAACGTTCATGCCGCTGCTGACGGTTACCATCACCTGGCAATGGATGGTTACCGGCCTGGCAGTCGCGGGCGTCGGGGCACTGGCCAGCGCCGCCTACCCAGCCTGGCGAGCCAGCCGAGTGGACATGGTCGAAGCACTGAGTTGGGAATGATTTTATAAGACTATTTCTGCGAACTTTTTTGAGAATTTTTCTGAGAACAAAGATAGTGAGCGAAACGAGTAACATTTTGGTCGCCACCGGCCTGCACAAATCGTTCGGCCACGGCGATGCCCGCGTCCATGCCCTGCGAGGCGTCGACCTGACGGTGCGCGAAGGTGAGTTCCTGGCCGTCATGGGCCCAAGCGGCTCGGGCAAGAGCACGCTGCTGCATGTGCTGGGGCTGATGACCCCGCACGACGCCGGCGAGATTCGCCTGGCCGGGCAAACCGTTCCACCCGGCCCCGCCGCCAGAACCAAACTGAGGCGAAACTGCGTGGGCTTCGTCTTCCAGCGATTCAACCTGCTGGGGGTACTGTCGGCCTGGGACAACGTGGCCATCTCGCTGCAGGTTCGCGGAGTCACCGTCGATGGGCAAATCGACAAATGGTTCGACGCGATGGGCGTATCGCACGTCGCCCAACGCAAGCCCGCACAGATGTCCATCGGCGAACAACAGCGCGTCGCCGTCGCACGGGGGTTGGCGCACGAGCCGGCCCTGCTGCTGGCCGACGAACCGACCGGAAACCTCGATACCGAAAATGCCGCCGCACTGCTGAAACTGTTCCAGCGGACCAACCGACAGGACGGCCAGACTATCGTGATGATCACCCATTCGCCCGAGGCGGCCAAGTATGCAGACCGCGTCGTGTATATGAAGGATGGCGAATTCATTGAATCCTCCTGACAAAAACATTGAAGATGGCCTGATCGAATCCCAGTCGACGGACGGTGTGTCCCTGAGTCGGTGGTTCGCACTGTATGGCGCGTTCTTCCTTGCGATGGCCGTTCCGCTGGTGCTGCTGGCGGCCGGGCAGAATTGGAACTGGCAGGATTGGCGAGCAAACCCGACCGCGACGCTGGCTGCGATGAGCACGGCCGTGAAGTTGCTGGCCTTCGCGCTGTACCTTTCGCTGGCGTGTACGTTCGTGCCGATTCCGACCGGATGGATCGTGGCGAGCCTGGCAATGCAAGAGGTCGCCATCGGTTCGAACATCTGGGCCACAACGCTGATCGTCGCCGCAGTCGGAGCGGCCGGGTCGACACTCGCGAACCTCAACGACTACCACCTGTTCACATGGGTGCTCCGCAGCCATCGCATCGCCGCGGTGCGCAACACGCGAACCTACCAGGCGTCGGCAAAGTGGTTCTCCCGCGCGCCGTTCTTCCTGCTTGTGCTGTTCAATTTCATCCCGATCCCGGTCGACCTCATCCGCATGCTCGCCGCCACGTATCGCTATCCGCGCTTGCCGTTCGCGGCCGCCAATTACATCGGGCGATTCATCCGCTACGGCGTAATCGCGTTCGTAACGTACTGGTGGAACTTGGGCTGGGTGGCGCCGGCGGCGCTGCTGGCGCTGGCGATAGTGCTCGCAGTGGTGCGTGTCGGACCAAAAATCGTCCGAAAACTTCACGCCGCAATCACCAACCGACGACGATCTCGGCTGTCTGATACCCAGAGGCAGTAATTGGAGAAAACCATGGCTGGACATCCAAGTATAAAGATATTCGCGATAATCCTGCTGGCCGCGATGTGCATGGGTCAGGCCACGCAGCCTGCCGCCAAGCCTGCGCCAGAATCCCAGCCGGCAACCGCCTCGGCGCCGGCCATAGACCCGGCCGCTATGACTATCCTTCGCCAACTCGAAACCGCCGGCGATAAAAACACCACGATCCGCGCGAACGTAACGCTGACCGCAACCGACCGCCTGACCGGCGACAGCGAACAACGCACCGGCTGGCTCGTCTACCGTCGGGCCGACGCGAACACGCCCAGCGGGTTTCGGGTTCACTACGACACGCGACGACTGGGCAAGGGCCGACCCATTAAAGACAAGGAAGACTGGGCCTTCGACGGACGAATGCTGACGGTCATCAAACACCGGATCAAAGACGTGATTCGCTACCAGATCGTCGCAGAGGGCGAAAAGGCCGACCCGATGCGGCTGGGCAAGGGTCCGTTCCTCGTGCCGTTCGGACAGAAGGTCGACGACGTGCTGAAATTCTACGTGCCCACGACACGCGAACTTCGCAAAGGCGAGCCGGCCGGGACGAAGTATCTGGAACTCCGCGTCCGACGCGATCGCTACAAAGACGTCGACCTGACGCGAGTGGAAATGTGGATCGACGCCAAGACGCACCTGCCGGTCAAGCTGACCACACGCGACAAGAAAAAGAAAATCACCACCGTGGAAATGAAGGACGTCAAGACCAACGTGGCCGTCGACTTCCGCAAAATGTTCCACATCCCTAGGCCGGCCGGCTACACGCACAAAGTCGAACGGCCGAAGTAGAATCTTGCCCTCATTCGCTGAAATCATCATCCATTCCTCCAGGCGAGTCCAATAGCGGGCTCGACTCGTCGGCTGCATTTGGCCGATAACAGTCGTGAGCACCCGAAAAATCGTTCCGCACTGCAAACGCAATCGTGACCAAGCCAAAGGGCCGCCATGTCTGCAAAGAAACATAAGCCAAGTCACTCGTCTCCTTCGCGCCGCAAGGTCGGTCAGGCCGGCCGGGACAAAATGCGAATCTCGATCCCGCTGCTGCTGGCGATCATTTTGATCGGGCTGGTCGCCCGTCTCTGGCTGCTCGACCTCGGCAGCCGCATCGGCTACAAGTGGGACCAGTTCGACAATATCAGCATGGGCCTCGGCACACACAAGGTCGGCCTGCTGAATATCTACACGATCGACAAGGAAGACGTCGTCGTCGTGCCCGGCCAGATTTACAGTGGCGGGCAATTTCACGACTATGACCGCAAGCCCATCTTCGCACCGAACTATCCGCCGCTTACGCTGGCGATTTTCTGGGCCCAGACCGCCCTGCTGCCCGAGCCGATCAAGGCCAATACGTTCTCCGCGCGAATCATCATGGCGTCTGTGCCCTTCCTGGCCGAGCTCATCACCGCAATCGGCGTGGCGCTGATCGCATTCGAACTTTTCGGCCGCCGCGCCGCGATCTGGGCTGGCGCATTGTGCTGGCTGTGCCCGCCGATCATCCTGAACTCCACGTTCTTCCTGCAAATCGATTCCTGGGTGCTCGCGCCCAGCGTCTTTATGGTCTGGCTGATGATGAAGCGCCGCTGGATGCTCGGTGCGGTCTGCCTTGGCCTGGCCTGCCTGCTCAAACCGCAGGGTCTGATCCTCGGGCCGATCGCACTGTTCGCCGCGATTGCCGTGCCGCTTGCCGATGGCCGGGCCGGGCTGAAGGAAATCATCCTGCGACTGGTCAAGATGGGCGTCGGATTTTTCGGTACGATCGGGATCATCACCCTGCCGTGGATGATCACCACTGGCATGGCCTGGTTCCAGCGTGCGTACTGGGTCAGCTTCGTCGAAGCCTTTCCGGTCACCACATTGAAAGCTTTCAATATCTGGTATCTCGATCTGCTCATCCTCGATGGGCGATTGGCCTCCGACGCACTGAACTCCGAAGCGGTCGTGCTCGGTCTGGCCAAGGATCTCTGGGCCAAGTTATTCACATTCACCGCCATGTTCGTAACGGCCGGCCTTTGCCTGTGGCGATACCGCCGAACGAACATCGCAGTGCTGATATTCTCCGCATTGTGGCTGTGGGCGGTGTTCATGTTCCCCACTCGCGTCCACGAACGGTTCATCATCTATTGCATTCCGTTCGTCGTGGCGATCGGCGTACGGAAACGGCTGCTCTGGCCCGCGCTGGTGCTGCTGCTGGTATTCGGCTCGTACGAGCACACCTTCATGGTCTGGCTGAAGGGAACACCGGCCGGCTATTACAACCCGCAGCGGCAATACAGCGGATACGTAGCCAACTACCAGCGGCAAATGGTTGCCGTTCCGCCGAATCAGCGACCACGCCTCCCGCGATACGAGGAGTTCGAGCCGATCTACCGCAACCAGTACCTCCAGGGCCGAAAGCAAGCCCGCGGACGGGAATGGGCGATGACGATCCTGTCGCTGCTCGCATACGCCGCGGCGATGATCGCGTTGTTCGCCAAAGCCCCGCCGGCCCAGCCGGTGCTCGATAAGTCGCCGCGATGATCGCCTGGCGTCCCTTCGACTTTGCTCAGGGCAAGCCAGTCGCAATCCATACATCGCCGTAACGGAACGCACGGAAACGTTACCGAAGCGTACCAGAGCGTGCCTGACTGTACAAAAGCGTACCAAACGGTACCGATCCGAACAGCCATGTGCGGAAACAGTCAAGCCTCAATTCATATAGGCCATTACTACTAAATGACTTAATACTGCGAGCGAAGCTGCTCCTGTTGTTTCTGCTGTTCAATCCGAAATCGATTTCTCTCTATTCGATTGTCAAATAGCGTTGAAGCTGTAAGCAACATTCCGCGAGCAACAAGTAGCTCGCCCTACGGCTGCAGGCTTCGTCGGCGCGTAACGCGCCCCTCTACCCTTACTGGTGATGTACCTGTTTTGCGCGCGCAAACGGCACCGAACGCGGGTTGACGAATCTCCAAACCCCGGCCGGGCCGGTAATAGAAATTTTTAATTTTTGCACCGCGTCTTGCGCGAAAACCTGACAAAGTGCGCGCGCAAAAACGGTAACAGCAAACGCTCAATATCAATGGTGCCAGATTCAAGACATCCATTTTGGGGTGTAGACCATAATCTCAACTTTTGCACTGTCGTATGTATAGAGAGTTGGTCGCTTCTCTGGCCACATTGCCCACGCCAGGCCGAGCAGGTCCTTATCACAAGAGAAAAGACCGTCCGCTATGGCAACATATGCTAGGTATACCATGTCTAAGAATTGGTTGGCTAATTTTTTGGTCGTAGGCTTCCAAGTCTCACGATAGGCAAGGCACTGCGTGGCCAGTCCAATACCGAACACATGCCATGATTGGTCAGGCCGGAAGTTGTTGGGCATCTCCAAGTTTTGCCTTTTCGCATATTTCCGCACACTCGAAGTGACCATTTCCATGATGTCATCGATGAGTTCTGATTGAGCTAGCTGGCCGCTCACCCACTCATAGAACGACCTTGGGTTATTGTCCTGGATTATTCGGATTTGCTTAACCACCTTCGCTGACAACGCGATACAAGCCTCTTGGACAAGACGCTCTAGTTGTTCGTCATATGCGAGAAGTTCGGCCCAACGTAGCTCGGATATTTCCTCCAAGGTTATGTCACTGAGAGGACAACGTGTGGCCGTCCTAGCAGATTGCGCATTCTTAACTTCCCATTGAAGCGCCGCGTCATCCAATAGCCAGCTATCACCGCATTCATCTTTCGCTCTCCCGAAGTAGAGTTCGATTTTGTGGTTCAATTCTGCAACGTCGTTGGCTGACATCCCTTGCCTCTTGACCTGCTCATATGTGTTTAGCTCATACCGAAGGGCTTCAGTTAACAGGAACTCGAAGCAATCCACAAGATTGGCCAGAAAACCCCGAGGCACACCTTGGAGAACGGACTTATCGAGTACGATCAGTGGCTTGGTTTGGCTGCTCACATTCAATCTCCTATTAGCGATTCTCTCAGATGACGCCATTACTCCCTTTTATCCCACGTATCATAACAAGACGATACCCAGCCCGGTTGGATGTGTCAATCGGAGCGCCCGTCGTCTATTGCAACTGATGCGCGCATATGATACCGAATGCAGGGTGAATGCAGGGTGAATACAGGGAGTTCTACATGACGTCGGAATTGCGTTTCATCGCGCATCGCGGATACTCGGCTGTCGGGCCGGAAAATACGCCGGACGCCTTTGCGGCGGCGATGGAATTCGCCGAAAGCCACCCGGCTGTCCGCGGGATCGAGTTCGACGTCCGCCTGACGGGCGACGGGCAAATCGTGGTCTTTCACGATAGCGATCTCGATCGGCGGTGCGACTCGCCGCTGGTTGTACACGAGACGCCCTACGAGCAGTTGGCCGAGGTGTCGGCCGGGGCGCCGCAGATGGGTAACCAGCAGATCCCCCTGCTGAGCGAGGTGTTGGGGCAGATCGACCATCGCGTTGCGATCTACTGCGAGATCAAGGCCGACGAGTACGACTGGGACATATTGATCGACGGGCTGGCTGCCCAACTGGCCGAGTATCGCCCGGCCGGCGACGTGATCGTTCATTCGTTCTCGGCTGAGATGCTCCATCGCGTGATCCCGGCGGTCAAAGGCCTGGGCGTACAGTTCGCACTGCTGTTTTCAACGATGGAGAAGTTCCGAGCGGCCGATGGGCTTGCGGGTGAGATCGACTTTCTGCATCCGAAATGGAACCTGCTGGCCAGGCACGCCGACGAGATACTCGCCTGCGGCAAGGCGGTCAATACGTGGACGGTCAACCGCCGCAAGAACCTTGAAAGCATTATCGCCCTGAACCGCCCTGGCCAGATTGCCGGAATCATCACAGACGATCTGACGCTGTGCGAAAAGGCCTAGGCAGACGGCTACTTCGCCCTTAAAAGCATGCTTCTCCGCTTCGCTTAGAGAAGCATGGCACCCAAGTTGAAGCTCCAGGCCGTCTTCGCCCTACTACTATTTCTTCGTCGCCGGTTGAGTGGTTGGTACGGATTTGACTTTTACGTTTATCGGAGCGGGCGGGCCGGGCACGTCGGCGCCGGCGGAGGGGCTTGATGCCTTTCGCGGATTCCCGTCGAAATCGGTCCTGGTGATGCCGGTAATATCCACGCCGAAGCCCCTGGCTGCCTTGTCGCCCTTGGCGAGGTGCAGGTCCATCGGAGGCCCGACGAACTTGGGCGCGGCCAGCTTGGAATTGGCGTCCTGGCCCGTCGCGGCCTGCCATTTGTCGAACGGAATGGTGCCCCAGTGCTTCTTCTCATCCCAGCGAAACTGGCCGTTGGGGTCGTACACGTTTCCGTTGGCGACGAAACCGGTCGGCGCGTAGCTGACTTCGATGTTCTTGCCCGAACCGACGTTGGCGATGATATTGTTCTTGATGACAAAGTTCTGCTGCTTGTGGACGACGTTGGGTTTAGGATCGATCAGGATCGCGCGGCCTTTCTGGAAGCCCCACTGCGTGTCGTACTCCAGCGGGCCGTAAATCGTATTGCCGACAATCGTCAGCGTGCCGGTCTGCGGGACGATATCGTTGCCCGTCGTGCAGCGAATGGCGGTCTGATAGTTGGCCGTCGTCGTGAAAAGATTATTGGTAATCGTCGCATCTTCCAGGATGTCCGTCGCCTCGTTCGCATCTCTCGGCCGGGAGCCTGAAACCTTGATGCAGAGCGGGCCGCCACCCCAACCCGTGTAGGTGCGGAGGAATACGTTCCGGTCGATCAGGATATTATCGATCTTGCGGCCCTGCGGATAACCTTTGGCGAACGGCTGGAGCGTGACCCCAAGGTCGATGAAATGGTTGCCGCGGATGACCCAGTCCTGAGCGGCCTGGCAGACGCCGACGCCGCTGGTATGTCCCTTCGGTTTCCAGGCGTGGGCGTTGGCGTTGAGGACGTTGTCCAGAATCTCGACACCGTTGTGCTGGCCCCACAGTTTCCAGCCGGTCACGAAGCCGCCCCCAGAGATTCCGTACATATTGAGCGTGATGTTCTGGAAGCGGAATCGGCCTGAGTTTTTCGGCGGCGCGCCTCGGCAGAAATACGAAGCGTACTCGTCGACGAGATTGTTGATGACGGCTACGTCGGTCATCGGCCCGCCCCAGAAGCTGAAGACGATTCGGGATGACGAGTCCCTGTAGGCACGATTTATCGACTTCATCTCGACGTCGTGCACGTAGACGTGCGACTGCGTTCCGGTGCCCCAATGGAATAATTTCATGGCGCCGCTTTGCTTGAACTCGCCGCCGCCATAGTTGCGGATCGTCAGGTGGGCGATCTCAATGTTACTCAGTTTGCCCTCGGTGGAAATGCCGATCGCGAGATTCTTCTCGCCCACGTTGCCGTCCAGCACTGCGACGTCGTCGGTGTCGAACGGCGGGTACTGGCCGTCGCGGTCCTTGTCCCAGCCGATCAGCATGAACGGGTTGGTCGGAAACTGGAAATCGTCGCGGACGTAATGGCCATCCACGCCGGACCGGCGGAGCTGGAGTTGCTCTCGGAATACGCCTGAGATGCAGACGATGTCTTCGGCGCCGTCGCCGGGGCCATCGGCAGTGTCCAGCGCTTTTTGGATCGTCTTGAACGGCCGGGCGGGCGAGCCGTCGCCGCTCTCGTCGCTGCCGGTGTTGGCGTCTACGTAGAGAATATCCTCATCCACGCCGTCGCCGTCGGGGTCGGCCGTTATGCCGTCGCCAACGTGGCCGTCGGAGGCCTCGCCGATTCGGCCGTTGTTGTCCATGTCGAACCCGCACGGGCGTGCGACATACCCAACCTGGCGTTCACCCGCCATCCCTTGCACGGCCGGGCCAGCCAATAGGACGAAAACCAACCATGGTAAGGTACGCTTCCAATCCATTGCTAGCATGTGTGTCTCCCTATGGTGTCGGGTCGGCTATTGCAGCGGCGTCATTGCCGGATGATGGTCGCAATTGCGAAAGGTCGGACACATTCACCCGGCCGTCGCACGTCAGGTCGGCGCGAACATCGCTGGTCAGACCCGCATTGATCAACTTCGTTCTCGATCCACGGATAGCGGAAAGGTCCGCAGTATTCACGCGTAGATCGCCCGTTATGTCGCCGCACAGGGCCGTGATGATCCTGTCGGTATCGCCGGAAGTCGGATTGCCCGCCGCATCGCTCACGCCATCCAGGCGGACGAGGTATCGTGCATAATCCGGAAGGGCCGGGCTGAATTCCACCACGATTTTCGTATCGCCGTCTCGCAGTGACGTGCTGATAACCACTGCGCCGAGGTACACCGAATCGCCGTTGGCGTCTCGGCCGACAACGACAACGCTGGCAGGTGCGATACTAGCCGGTGCGATCGGCTCGCTGAGTTCGACAATCAGGCGCGAAACGCCACTCGAGCGTGGCTCGCAGAACGAGCCGTCGTCAGCGATAATCAGCAGCGATTCGCCCACGCCTCGCCCGTGATCGGCCGCCGAGTGCCAGGTGATGATCGTCGGAGGCGTCGTGTCGTCCACCACGTCGGCACCGGCAGTTGGGGTGGCTGCACTGCGCGGGTCGCCGTCGAAATCGTGATCGGTGATGGCGGTAATATCAACGCCGAAGCCAATCGCCACCGTGTCGGCCGCACTGAGGTGCAGATCGTCTGGCGCGTTTATGAACGTTGGCACGGCCAGCTTGGAATTGGCGTCCTGGCCCGTGGCAGCCTGCCATTGGCTGAACGACAGGGTTACCCAATGTTGCGTTTCGTCCCATCGGAACTGGCCACTTGGGTCGTAGATGTTTCCATTGGCGATCAGGCCGGTCGGCGCGTAGTCAAGTTCGATATTGTCACCGGAGCCCGTATTGGCGATGACGTTATTCTTGATGACGTAATTCTGCTGCTTGTAGACGACGTCCTTGGGAGTGAGGAGGATCGCACTGCCGGACCTGAAACCCCAGATAGATTCATACTCGAACGGCCCGTAGATCGTATTGCCCGCAATCGTCAGCGTGCCGGTCTGCGGAACTATGTTGTTGCCGGTCTCGCAGCGAATGCCGACCTCGTAACCGGTCGTCGCGGTGAAAAAATTATTGGTGATCGTCGCATCTTCCAGGATGTCCGTCGCCTCGTTTGCATCGCTCGGCCGCGAGCCCAAAACGCTGACACAAATACCGCCGCTATCCCAGCCTGTGTAGGTACGGAGGAAGACGTTCCGGTCGATCAGGATGTTATCCGTTTTGCGACCCTGAGGATAGCCGGAGGCAAAGGGCTGGATCGTGACTCCGGTATCGATAAACAGGTTGCCTCGGATCACGTAGTCCTGTGCAGCCTGACAGACGGCGACGCCGCTGACATTGCCCACCGGCATCCATGCCTCGGCGTTGGCATTGATGACGTTGTCCAGAATCTCGACACCGTTGTGCTGACCCCATAGCTTCCAGCCGGTGACGAACTTGCCCCCAAACGGGCCGAGCATGTTCAACGTAAGATTCTGGAAGCGGAATCGACCGGCGCCGGCCGGCGGAGAGCCACGGCAGAAGAAGGAACCATACTCGTCGACGAGGTTGTTGATTATCGCCACGTCGGTCATCGGTCCGCCCCAGAAGCTGCAAGTGACAACCGATGAGGCGTAGGCATTGATGTTGATCGACTCCATTTCCACGTCGTGAACATAGATATGAGACTGCAGGCCGCCGCCCCAGTGGAACAGTTTCAAGGCGCCGCACGTAGAGTATTGGCTACCGCCGAAGTTGCGAATCGTCAGGTGCGCGATCTCAATGTAACTCCGCTTGGAGTCGGTCTGGATGCCTATCGCCCTGTTCAAGGTGGCGCCAATGCGGCCGTCGATCACGGCCACGTCGTCGGTATCGTAAGGCGGGTACTCGCCGTCGCCATCTTTGTCCCAGCCTATCAACATGAGCGGGTTGTCGGGGAACTGGAAACCATCCCGAACGTAATAGCCGGGCACTCCGCTGTCCTTGATGGTGACTTCTTCGTTGAACACGCCGGAGATGCAGATGATCCACTCGGCGCCGTTGCCAGAGTCGAAAACCGAATCCATAGCAAGCTGAATGGTCTTGAGCGGATTGCCTGCGGTGCCGTTGCCGGTCGTGTCGCTGCCGGTGTCGGCGTCGACGTAGATAACCCACTCATTTACACCGTCACCGTCCGGGTCGGCCGTCACGCCATCGCCAACCTTATCGTCCTGGCCTACCTCGCCGATAATGCCGTCGCGGTCCATGTCGAACCCGCACGGGCGCGCAGTATAGCCGGGGTTCGCCAGCATGAAGCCCGGATCGGCTGAAGCTGACGTGGCTATAGCGCAAAACACGGCGACAAAACAGATACCTCGCTTCATAGCTAATTGCATTGCTGTCTCCCTTTTCCCAACCGGATTTGCGTGAACGTGCGTCAGTGCGACGTTGACGCATCCAATTCAGGACATGGTCTGCATTATAGCCCACAATGCGCTATGCGCCTAGCGAGAACCGACCTCGAATCGACCGCTACTCGTGTCGCAGTGCGACGATGGGGTCCAGATTGGCCGCACGCATGGCCGGGTACAGGCCGCTGACCAACCCCACGATGACGGCCATCGCGAAAGGCAGGATCAGCGTCAATGGAGATATGACGGTCTCGAATTCCAGCGCGGTCTCGATCAGCGTCGGCAGCATCGTCCCCATCGCAATGCCGATCAGCCCGCCCGCCATCGTCAGCGTGACCGACTCGACGAGGAACTGCACCACGATGTCACGTTTCTTAGCGCCCAGCGCCCTGCGAACGCCGATCTCCCGCGTTCGTTCGGTAACGCTGGCGAGCATGATGTTCATGATGCCGATCCCGCCGACAACCAGCGAAACCGACGTGATCATCAGGAACACGATGTTCCAGAGCCGACGCTGCTTGGCTTGCTGTTCGAGTAGTTCCTGCGGGATTTTCACGCTGAAATCACCCGTCTCGTGGTTTCTTTCCATCAGGCTGCGAACCACCGGAGCACCCCACGTGACCGCATCCTCGTCCTGCATTTGCAGGATAACCTGGCTGACTTCCACCTTCTCGAATGTTCCCGAGCCCTGGCTGAACATGATCGTGTATTCGCCGAAATGCATTTTCTCGGTCGTTCGCGGGATAAGGACGTAGTTATCGACGTCGCCCGTCTGGCCGACCAGCGTTTGCGGCAATCGCGAAAGGACGCCGATGACAATGAACGGCTCGCCGGCCAGGCGAAGCGTCTCGCCGATCGGATCGCGCACCGGGAACATTCGCTTGGCCAGAGCGTTGGTAATTACGCAGAATTGCTTATTGCGCAGCAGGTCGGCCGTGGATATGAAACGCCCGGCCACCAGGTCCACGCGCGCGACTTTGGCGTAATTGGGCTCGGTGCCGATCACCGTAACAGTGATGTTCCTGCCGGCGACGTAGGCTCTCTTGAGTGTGCGATGAGCCACAGCCATGCGGACAATGCCCGGCACGCTATCTTTCAGGCGTGCGACGTCCTGGTACTTCAAACCGTAATGGAGGACGCCTCCCTGTCCGGAGGCCTTGGACTCTTCGGAGGCGGGTTTTTGCGACTCGATGATGATATTGTCGCTACCCAATTCTCGAAGGTATATCTGGGCCTGCCGGCTGGCGCCTTCGTTGATGGCGAGCATGGCGATGACGCTCCACACGCCGAAAATAATGCCCATCGCCGTCAGCGCGGACCGCGCCTTGTGAACGGTCAGGCTATGCAGGCCCAGCCGGGCAACGTCCCATGCTTTGGTCATTGCGATCATTTGGCGTGTCCGTTCAACTCGTCCGACTCGATCTGCCCGTCGCGAAGCATAATGACGCGCTGGGCGCGCGAGGCGACTTCGTCTTCGTGGGTGACGCAGATAATCGTCATGCCCTGCTCGTGCAGCTCACCTAGCAAGGCGAGAATTTCCACGGTCGTTCCTGTATCGAGATTGCCGGTAGGCTCGTCGGCCAAGAGCAGCAACGGGTTGTTAGCCAATGCACGGGCGATGGCGACTCGCTGCTGCTGACCGCCGGAAAGCTCGGCCGGGCGATGGTCCACCCGGTCGCCCAGGCCCACCATCTCGGCCAGCTTTTTACTGCGAGGATGGCGGTCGGACCGATGTATTCCCTGATAGAACAGGGGCACTTCGATATTGCCCGTAACCGACAGCCAGGGGATCAAATTGAAGCTCTGAAAAATGAAACCAATCCTAAGATTGCGAACGGTCGACAGTTCGTCGTCGGTCATCTTGGCTACGTCGTCGCCGCCCAGGCGGTATGCGCCTCGTGAGGGCTTGTCCAGGCAGCCTAGCATGTTCAGCAGCGTGCTCTTGCCCGAGCCGCTATGGCCCATGATGGCGACGTATTCGCCCTCGTTGATAGTCAGGTCCAGACCGCGCAAGGCGGGCACGCCCTGCGGGCCGACGGTATAGATCTTCCAAAGATTTTCGAGAGCGACCAACTCTTTCACGACTAGTTCCCTCTGCGGCCTCTGCCGGGTCGGCCAGCGCGCCTTTGTCCGGGGCTTCTGCCAGATCGTTTGCCACTACTCTGGGCGGTGCTTCCGCCAGATTGCTTGTCGCTACTCTGGACGGTGCTTTTGTCAGTTTGTTTGTCCGGTTTGTCGGCGATATTCTTGTCTGTAGATTCCTCGGCCGACTGAACCGTATCATCTTCCATCTGGATTTCGTACCCGATCGATTCGTCGGGCGGCGAGAGCAGCACCTCGTCGCCTTGTTTCAGTCCCGAAGCTATCTCAACTCGCTGATCGTTCATTCTCCCGAGCTTGACCCGGGCTTCTGTCACTTGCCCGCCACTGACGCGATAACAGTACGTTCGCTCCTGCTCGCTGAAAATCGCCGCTACGGGCACGGACAGTACGTCGGGAAGTATGGCCAGAATCAATTCCACCTGGGCCGTCATGCCAGGTTTGAGATTAAGCTCCTCGGTCAGATCGTCGAACTGGACGACGACGTCGAACACCTTCACTCCCGGATTCAGCCAGCGGTGCTGACTGGCCGGCAGCGGAGAAACTTTCGACACTTTACCCATCAGGCGAAGATCGGGCATGGCGTCGAGGCGGATGTAGGCCTTGATACCCGGCCGGACCTGGTTGACAACGGACTCGTAGACCTTTGTCTTGACCTGGAGCGTATCCATCTCGGGGATGAGCATAAGTTGCTGACGCTGGTTGATCCTGGCGCCTACTTCCACGCGGACCGAATTGTCCCATCGCCGCCCGCCCAGGTCGTAGACCACCAGGCCAGATTTCTCGGCCTTGACGTTGAGCTTCTTCTCATCTTCCCTGTATTCGGTGAGCTTATCCTTACGCATCTTCAACGTCAGTTTGCGAGTCCTGACGTTGGACTCGGCCATCTGGATCTTGTTCTCGTGCGTCAGGTTCGCTCTTTCGTAGGCCATTATGGCGTCACTGATGGCCGTCTGATAATCCTGCAACTTACGCGGATGAGCGTACTTGTCCAGGATCTGCATGTCGGACTCGGCCTTGTCGCAACTGAGCTTGAGGCTGTTGACCTCGATCGACTGCGCGTCAATTTCGTTCAGGCTGTAAGGCTGTTCGAGCTCGGGGTCTTCATTGGCCTTGATCATGAACTTGAGCTTCGCCTCGGCCAGGCTCAGCCTCGCCTTGGCCAGCTCGATCTTCTGCAGCTTTTCCTTGCGAGTGATGTCACATTGGAGCTTTACGTAACGTTCCAGGTCCTGCTCGGCCTCGATGACTTTCTGTTTCGATTTTACCAATGCGTTGGCGGTTTCGTTGCGGATCAGCCCGAGATCCTTCTGCGCCTGAATGAAGCTGTCCTCGGCCTGGGTGACCTCGATTTCCTTACGGGTGATCGCGTCCAGCAGTTCCTTGCACTCGAATTCGATGATGGTCTGGCCTAGTTCGACCGTCGTACCTTCGGCCACGACTTCGCGGATGATGACCGGCCAACGCAACTCATTGGAAATTACCTTCCGCCGCTCGGCTTCCAGCTCGCCGGCCTCGGTCACCGACACGAGCAGCTCGCCCCGCTCGACGATGGTCGACGGCCCAAACGAAGCTTTGGATACGCTCCGCGCGCCCGTGAAGGCAAGCACGAACACAACGACGCCCGCAACGACAGTGCCGCCCAGTATCATCCAACGCTTGCGGAATCGGCGGGCAGGCGCCTTATTCGTCGCCGACGTAGGGGTAGAGCTGTCGGATTCGCTCGAATGTGAAAGATTCGTCTCGTTCATACATCATGCCTCTTTCGTCTACGTCTATCAGTCCCAATGTAACGAGAAATTCTACTCGAGTGGTTACGTAGTCCACCAGCGCGGCGGTCAGTCCGTTCTGGGCCGTGCGAAGACCTTCTTCCGCCTCCAGCACGTCGCGGGCGGAGGCCTGGCCTTCCTTCTGCTGAACCGACGCCAGCTTGCTTCGCCGCGTTGCAACTTTTACGTTTCGCACCTGGAGTTCGTAGCTTTCGCGAGATCGCGCCAGCTCGCGGTGCGCTTCGCGTACGTCCAGGCGAACCTGGTCGAGAAAACGGTCAAGGTCCCGCCGCACCCTATCATACACGATCAGCGAAATGCGATACGCATCGCGATTGTCCGTCTGGTCCAGATCGTATGCGAACGTCGCCCGCGCCCTGCGAGTGTTGCGATGGAACTCGACCCGCTCGAACCGCGTCGGGGGCGTGCTCGATGCGGAAATATCGAACTCCAGGTTCAACTGCGGCAGGAACTGGTCGGCTGCGATTTCGATATTGCGATGGGCGTCTCGCACGTCCGAACGCTCGCGCAGCACGTCCGGGCGGCTCATCAAAACAATCGTAACCGACTCGTCTTCGCCGATCTGCAAAGTCGGCAAGCCGCCTTTCTGCAATTCCAGCAGAGCGTTGGGGTAGTCCAGATCGACATTCGCACGAATCGGCAGGCCCAACTCGATCTTGAACAGGTCCAGCGCGTTTTCGTAGGCCTGCTGATCTCGTTTCAGTCGAACCTGGGCGGCGATAAGATCCTGCTCAGCCTGGTCCTGTTGAATCCGCGATACCTGCCCAGCCTCGGCCTGGAGCGCGGTAAGGGCAAACGTCTGGCGCAGCCGCTTGATGTTCTCGTCCTCGTTTTCGAGCCGGTCGCGCTGGCGAAGCACCTGGTAGTATCGCGTGAAAATGCCTGCGGAGAATCCCTGCCGGAATCGCTCAAAATCGTACACGTCGAAACGGAAATTCCGTTCGAGGCGATACTGGTCCTCGTAGGCGAACCCTCGCCACGCGCCTTGCAGCAGCGGCTGGGTGAAATTCGCACGCAGCATCGACCCGGCCATGGTGTCGCCGCCGAAGTCTGTAGCCCAGTCCAGCGTGGCCGCCAGGGTCACCACCCCGCCGTTGACCAGTCGCTGCGTGATCGACGGCTCGGCGCTGGCGGCTGCGGACTGACTGTCCCCGCCTTTGCCAACCGCAACCTTCTCGATCTCGGCATCGAGGGGCGACTCGAAGAGTGGAATCTCCCAACTGCGACGATCATTGGCCAGGACCAGGGCCTGGCTGTACAGCGTTTCGACGCGGTTCTGGTAGTCCCGGCTGTTACGGAATGCGATCGTCAGGCAATCGTCAAGAGTAAGCGCCTGGGTCTCGCCGCCGCCGGCGAGGTGAATCGTCTTATCGCCCACCTCGATCGTCGACGAATCGCCGTATGCGGCCAGCGGCCGATAGTTCACGTCAAAATCGGTAGCTTCGCCCAGCGTCTCCCCCTGCCCGCGGGCCAGCGTGCCATACGCGGACTCGTCGGCCTGCTGCGCATACTCAGCGGGCGTGCAGCCGCTCAAACAAACAGCCGCCGCGACGAGCATCATCGCAATTTTCCCAATCACACTCTTCAAGAATTTTCCCAATACAGATGGAGCGGTTCGTTGCATACCACCCGGCGAAGGAAGCTTATTATCCACACACCTGCTACAGGTTATCAGACATACAACACCCACTGAAGATAGCAAGTTTTGCGAGGTTTTCAATTTCCTGCTTGGAATTAATTAAAACAGTTTGCCCGCGGCGCGAGTTCTGGTTTTGATCGAAGCCCTATTCCTGCTCGATGTACTTGCGGCTCATCAGGAACGTGACGCGTTTGAGGATGTCTTTCGGCAGGGTCGCCCGGAGCCTCTTGCGGGCCTGGCCCATGTGGGTCCGCCGCGTGACGTGGATGATCACGATCCGCTCATTATCCATCCCCTCCAGCACTTCAGGCAGATCGTTCACGTGCAGGTGCTTGCCCAGCCGGGCGCGTTTGGCGTGGTCTTCGTCGAAGAACGTACACTCCAGCAGCAGCACCTTGGCCTTGGCGACGTGCGGCAGGTGCGAATAATTGCACTTGCCCGTATCGCCCAGGAAGGCGACGAGGGGCACTTCCACCCGATTGGTGATCTCCACGCCCTTTTTCTTGAGCTCGACGATTTCGGGGCCGGACAGGCCGAGATATTCTTCTTTCAGTTTCTTGCGGACGTCGACCACGCTATAGCCAAGCGAATTGCGCAAGTGCCGCACGGCGAACGCACGGGCCACCAGGCCGCGACGAATCTCGTAATCTTCCCCGTCTCGCATGGGAACGATCCGGTGCGGCGGGACGTGGCCTTCAACCTCGCCCCAGGCTCGCATAAGATTCTCCAGCGGCTCGACCAGCGATTCCTCCACCAGCGCCGTCCCGTTGGCGATGCCCTGGAAATCGCGTTGGGAGAAGTAATACGGCAGCCCGGCTATGTGGTCCATGTGCCCGTGCGACAGCAGCACGTGGTTGACGGTTAGGGCTTCGCGGGGGCATTTGCCGATGTCGAAAGCGCAGTCCAGTTCCGGCGCGATGATGACGGTCTCTTCGCCGGCTACGCTGTAGCCAGCCAGATCGAAATCGTCGGTCGTAAGCTGAGATAGTTGATACGGTCGGATCTTCATAGGTTCGGTGAAGAATCGTATGGGCACGAGCCGGTCGGGTCAAGCGGCTGGCGTTTTCGACGCGGGCTTTCGCTGCCGGACGAGGCGGGGTATGATCCTCGTTTCGCCCCGACGAGACAAGCTATGGATGATAGGCCGCGCCTGAAACCGAAAAGCGAACTGATCGAAGTGCTCCGCATGAGCTGGCCTGTAAGCGTCAGCATGCTCGGCGCCACCATCCTCCAGTTCATCGACGGGCTTATGGTCTCGCGAACCGGCCCGACGCCCTTTGCCGCTCAGTTCATGGGCGGGATGGTCTCGTTCATCCCAGCCGCCTTCGCGATGGGCCTGCTGACGGTGGTCAACACATACGTCAGCCAGAATCTCGGCGCAGGCAAGCCCAAACGCTGCGGACAATACGCGTGGGCGGGCATGGGAATGATGTGGGTATACTCGGCCGCCATGCTTCTGCTGATCCCGCTGGCCGAGCCGCTGTTTCGGCTATTGCCTCTCAAGCCTGACGTAGCGCTGTTGGCTGTGATGTACTTTCGCTACATCATCGCCGCACTGGCACTTTTTCTCTCGTCGCGCGTGCTGGAGCAGTTTTTCTTCGGCATTCATCGCCCGCGAATCGTGCTTGCAAGCGGGCTGGTAGCCGTCCTGTTCAATATCGGCGCCAACTACGTGCTGATCTTCGGCAAGCTCGGCTTTCCGGCGATGGGGCTTGAGGGCGCTGCGATCGGTACGGTCGCAAGCACGGCACTTCGGCTGGTGCTGCTGCTGGTGATGTTCCTGCGAACGTCCATTCACTCACGATTCGCAACGCGATCCATTTTCGCCACGAAGTTTTCGGAATGCGTCGATCTGGCCCGAGTCGGCTGGCCGTCCGGCGTGCAGTTCTGCAACGGTATGATGGCGTGGAGCGTTTTTGTGGGCGTATTGGTCAGCCGGTTCGGCACGGAGCACCTCACCGCGAACTCGGCCGTGCATCGTTTCATGTCCCTTGCATTCATGCCCGCCGTCGGTCTCGGAATCGCCACCACCGCACTGGTAGGCCGGTGCATCGGGGCGGGGCATTTCGACCAGGCACGCCGGCGAGTTGGCGCCGCCGTCCTGATAGGCATCGCGTATACAGGCCTGTGCGGGCTGATGTTCTTCCTGTTCCGCAGGCCCATGGTGGGATTCTTCGTGAGCATACCCGGTGCGGCCGCGCAGGTGCCGGGACAGGCCGAAACCATCATCGCCATCGGCGAGAAGCTGATGATCTGCAGCGCGTTTTTCCTGCTGTTCGACGGGCTGAGCATCATAATGATCGGGGCGCTGCGAGGCGCGGGCGATACGACCTGGCCGATGGTTGCCCAGATACTGATGAGCTGGACGATGCTGATCGGCGGCGGAGTCGTAGTGATCCATTTTTTCCCGAACCTCGAATCGCTGGGGCCATGGATCGTAGCCAGTGTCTACATCTGTATTTTCGCGCTGGTGATGAGCTGGCGGTTCGCGTCTGGCGCCTGGCGGAAGATAGACCTGCTAGGCCGCCGGCAAGCCGTCGAGACCATGCCGGCCGAGCCCATGCCCGGCGTGCCCGAAGCGGTGCCCGGCGAGGAACCCACGCCCTACGATCCGGACCGCAAAGACAAACTACATTGACCGCTGCATTTGGGCCGATATAATGCACCGGCGAGTGTCGCAGGCCCTGAGGCAAAAACCACCTTTTGGGCCTTTTTGAATTTCGTAAGGAAACGTTGTTATGACGGATAAAAAGAAAAGCTATAAAGATACGTTGAACCTGCCAAAGACCTCTTTCGACATGCGGGCCGGGCTGCTGAAAAAAGAGCCCGTAATCCAGGCCAAGTGGAAGAAAGAGAACCTCTACGAGCAGATCCGCAAGAGCCGCGCCGGCGCGCCAAAGTTCGTTCTGCACGACGGCCCCCCCTACGCCAACGGCAACATTCACATGGGCCACGCGCTGAACAAAGTGCTCAAGGACATGGTCCTGCGTGTCAAGACAATGCAGGGCATGGACACCACGCCCTACGTGCCCGGCTGGGACTGTCACGGCCAGCCCATCGAGCAGAAGATCATCGAAAAGCTCGGAAAGAAAATCGAGACCCTGCCCGCCACCACGGTTCGCAGGCTCTGCGGCGAGCACGCCCAGAAATTCGTGGACCTGCAACGCGATCAGTTCAAGCGGCTGGGCGTGGTGGGCTTGTACGACGATCCGTACCTTACAATGGACCCGCAATACGAAGCCGACGTGCTGGAGGTGTTCGCCCGGCTGGTCGAGAAACACCTGGTCCACAAACTGCTCAAGCCCGTGCACTGGTCGATCGCAAATCGCACGGCCCTGGCCGACGCGGAACTGGAATATCAGGACCGTGAGGACACGAGCATCTTCGTCGCCTTTGAGCTGGAAGACGGCGCCGACGCCCTGCCGCATCGCGAGGGCGATAAACTGTCGCTGATGATCTGGACGACCACCCCATGGACGCTGCCGGCCAACCTCGCAGTAGCGGTGCATCCAGACTTCGATTATTGCTGCGTGCATGCAGACACGGCCGACGGCCCGGCTACGCTGATCATCGCCGAGTCGCGCCTGGAGGCGGTCTTCGGAGCGATCAAGGCCCGTCGCGAAGATTGGCTGAGCGGGTACGAGATCGTCGGAACCGTAAAGGGCAAGGATCTCATCGACGCTGGCCTGACCTACCGACACCCGCTGATTGCGGGCAAGACGTGCCCGGTCGTCGCGGCCAACTACGTCACGCTGGAAGACGGCACGGGGCTGGTGCATACCGCGCCCGGCCACGGCGTGGAAGATTATGGCACGGGACTCAAGAACGGACTGGAAATCTACTGCCCCGTCCTGGCCGACGGGACGTTCGACGAAACCGCGCCTGACTGGCTGACCGGCGTTAGCGTGTGGGACGGCAACGGAAAGGTGATCGAATATCTCGGCGAGCAGAAGACGCTCCTGCTGTCCGAGACGATCACCCATAGCTATCCGCACGACTGGCGGTCGAAAACGCCCACGATTTTCCGCGCAACCGAGCAATGGTTCATCGCGGTCGATAGTATGG
>SDBV01001769.1_pt1 | contig 32324 bp, 28 predicted proteins | sample 2277081 | NCBI WGS metagenome assembly SDBV01 (sample SAMN10402039, study PRJNA504765) | marine sediment metagenome | isolation source: marine sediment core GS10_PC15, 223 cmbsf | place: Arctic Ocean: Southern Knipovich Ridge | collected 2010 | reverse complement strand
GGAGGCTGTCCTGGAAGACGTCTTTAGCCTCCTCCCAGTTCTTCTTATTTGACATCTTTTGAAGGCACTTCAGGATATCTATCACCGTCACCCTCAGATCTCGCTCCCTTTCCTCAAGCCGGAAGATCTTCTTTGTATCGTCCTCAACAGCCATTTTAACCAGGCGACGGATCAACTCCGAAGGAGAGATACCCATTCGCTCTGCCTCGCGAAAAAGCTTGTCCTTCAACTCTGTGTCAATCCGGAATTGAATGGTTTCTCGTTTCTTTTTCATACCTAACAGTGTATGGTATTATAATAATTGTCAACACATTCAAAATGTGGTATATTTTATGTTGAATCTTCCAAATTCTTATTGAAAGAGGCTTTTATGGCTTACAATGGCAATGCTCATAGCAAGGCCGAGAACGATAATCACTCTAACCAGTTGAATCCCAACAATGAGACGTACTGGGAAGATCGCGGCTATGATGATATACAGGAAGACTGGGAAGATCGAGTTAGCGAAGAGGAGGACGACTAAGCACGGATAAATTGCTACCTCGCCTTTTTGAGGTGGGGCGTCTGTCTTGCTAAACTGTTACCGTTTCTTATGGCATCCCTTGGGCAACCTCGTGTTGCCCTCTGGGCTGCCATCTCCAATATACAAAAATGCCCATACCATTGGCGTTTTTTGACCCAGGCAGTAAAGTTGCACAGGCGAAGTGAGTCTGCAGCATCTTGCTTAGCAAGATTTTCGTGGCACGATGGGTGCTATGTCGCCAGACAAACAACCTTGTTGTATTCAATATTAAAGGTAATTCTTATCGATTAGTAGTAGCTATAAAATATAAATTTCAAATTGTATTTATTCGATTTATTGGAACGTATAATGAATATGATAGAATCAAAGCCGAGGAGATTTAAAATGGATATACGACCAATAAAAACAGATGAAGATCACGAACAAGCTCTTAGACGAATAGAGGAGCTATGGAACGTAAAAGTAAACACACCCGAAGGCGACGAATTAGAGGTATTAACAACCCTAGTTGAAGCGTATGAGGTAAAGCATCATCAAATACTTCCCCCTGATCCAATAGAAGCCATAAAGTTTAGAATGGAGCAGCTTGAGATGAAAAAGACCGATTTAGCTCATTTTAGGCAGCAAGAACAGAGTATCAGAGGTTTTAAACAGAAAAAGGAAACTGACTATGAAAATGATACGGGCTCTTAATAAAGAATTGAATATTCCTGCTGAGGCTCTACTTTAAGATTTTTTACTCCTTCTTTTCCTCGCCTCTTGTGAAACCTTAATACCTGGTTTTTAACAAACAACCATAAAAAGTTGATACACTCAATACATGCCCGTACTAATAACAGTTCGGTGTTTTTTTTTATCTGCTTCCGGTGCATGAGCAATAAACAGTGCTGAATGCCACAGACTAATGTACTCAGGAGCAGCGATTACAACGTAAGTGGCATAAGGAGCTTTTGAAGCAACTCAAGAATTCTCTGCGCTGGCCCTTGCGTTTCATTTCTCCCAGCTTCCCATGTTCCCATAAGCATCCAGCCTTTGTTATATTGCCGAAAACATTTCTCTGTTTTTTCTGCTGCCTTTTACCTTTAGATTAGCGGGTGTCGAACTACGTGTTTGTTAGTGGTTTGTAAGGGTTGCCGAAAACCGCTCCCGATGTAGCGTACGGCGCATCTGTGAAAGGAGCTTATCTCGGATCGCCTCGCCGCCTGGTTCATAGATCTCGATTTTGAATTACCAGCCCTCGAAAGACATTAGGATTCGACCAAAAACATCCCATTTCAGGGCCTGTCCAAAGGGCCTTCCCATCGATAACAAGCAGGGGCTATAGCGCTCATTTAAATTCCCCCTTTAGCTTTGCCAAATCCAGAGTGATCGAGTGGTTTTAATTATGAGCATTGTTAAGACCTGAATAGGCTGCTTTTTTATCTTTAACAATCATCGGACAAGTTTATCGCTTTGCGAAAATGGCCTACTACGCTCAGGCTAATCGGGCAATTCTTTATAACGGGATTACTGCCCTTCAGCTTTTGCATTAGCTGGACAATTATGAAGTTTACCGTCTGCATCAAAGGTAGGCTTCAAGTTTACTGCTGGGGATAAAATTTCTATTGATCAATCCGAGGTGATTTTGTAATGCCTGGCATACAGACAAGAATGGAAGCCCGAAGCTTACCCCTTCGGGCTTCATAGAAGTTTTTGGAGGAATACCATGGGTATTTTGGCATTAGAAGCAGATGAGAGAGTCCGGGAGGTTCGGTTCACCGATGACACTTTAAGTGTCGATCTATGTATGGTCGTACCATAACTGTTCCATTGTTCTGGTACCCTCGACTCACTCAATGCGACACCCGAGCAGCGTTTTCATTGGAAGGTGTCTGGCAGTGGTTATGAGTATACACTGATAGATAGTATAACCAGCGGATGGACACGGAACGGCATTCGCCAACGTTCATACCGTCCGGCCAGCTGCAAAGTCCGGGTTCAATGCCTTAGAGAATCACGATTGGGATAGGTATGTCTATTGCATATACCAGCATCCGAAAGTAGGCCATAAAACGGAAAAAAGAAATCACATCTTTGATATTTTTCTCTCTTCGGTGTATTGTTTCTTTATGACAGGCAAAGTAAAATCAATAATTTTGCTAAAAATTGACTTTTCGCTCAGGCGCTAAATAGGATAGAAGGATTGAGATGGTCAGACTCTTTGTAGGTTTAATGATTTTTACTTTAATACTATTCTCCATTACGCCCCTGGTATGGGGAGAGGACCTGGGCCGGCAGGACGAGCTCATCGAAAGGATGATCCAGATAGTCCTCGAAAACAACCCAACCCTTAAATCCCAGGGGAGATTGGTTAGGGAGAGCCAGAGACTTCCCGAACCGCATCCCACCTTCGCCCTCAGCGAGATAAACTTTAATGTGGGCGCCGCTTTCTGGAATCCGGTAACGAATTCCTTCAATTTAATTCCCACCGCAACTCTGGGTGTGGGCTTTTCTCTCGGCGACCCGGCCAGGGTATTGAATAGTTACAAGCTAAAGAAGGAAAAAGAGGCTGCAAAACAGGATTACCAGCAAATCAAGAATTCGATCATTTCAGATCTACTTTCTAACGTTAGGGAGATATTAAGGCTCAAGAGTCAAAGGGAGAATTTTAAGGAGCTCAGGATCTATCTGGAGGATTACAGCGATTTATCCGAAAAGCAGGTGAAGGCGGGCGTTAAAGAACTTGAGCTTGATAAACTCTGGGACTTGAAAGAACGCATCATGGGCATCGAGGTTGAGCTTCAAGACATAAAAAACCAGCTAAACACAATAAGGCTCGAAGCAGCGATGAAGCTGGGAGGAGATGCGTGGGAGGAGCTTCTCGAGCTTTTCTGGCAATTGGATGAGCAGATTTGAAGGCTAAGACTATCTTGAGGTGATTTCTCGATTGATAAGTGAGAGGTGAAGAACTGTGGAAGAATATAGTGAAGATGGGCTTACGTTAGAGGATTATTGGAATACTATCTGGCGCAGAAAGTGGATGATCGGCTTGTTTGTCTTCGCCACAACACTGGCAGTCCTTATTGGCAGCTTCCTTATGACGCCGATATACGAGGCTTCCACCACACTCCACATAAAGGGGCAAAAGCCTTCTCTCCTGGGAGGCGATTTCCTCGGGCCCGGTATTTCCGGCCTTTCCACCAAGGAAGAGATCAACACCCAAATTGAGATCCTGAAGAGCAGGAGCGTCCTCGAAGAGGTTATAACGAAACTAGGCCTCATAGAGAAGTTTGAAATCAAAAAGGAGCTCGGTGAGGGGGAAAGGCCACAATCGGCCCTTAATAAATTAATTAAGGATATCTCCGTCCGTCCCATAACCAATACCAGTTTGATCAGAGTCTCGATTAGCTCAAAGGACCCGGTGCTGGCCCGGGATATAGCCAATTCGATATCCCAGACCTTTATTGAAAGGAATGTGGAGTCGAAGCGCGGAGAGGCGAATGCCGTATTGGCTTTTGTCTCGGTACAGGTGGATCAGGTGAGCGAGAGACTGAAGATAGCAGAGGAAGAGCTCTTGAAGTATAAAGAGGCGGAGGGCATAGGTATTCTCGACGAAGAGGCAAAGCTTAGGGTTAGCCTTCTGGCTCAACTCGAAAGCTCCTACCAGGAGGCTAAAGTTGCCAGGGAGATCCTGGATACGAGAATTGCTGCCGTCCTAAGCCAGATAGGTCCGGCGGTTTCTACTGACGGCCCGCTGGCCGGTGTGTCAAATAATCCCGCGGTTAGAAGAATGCAGGATCAATTGACAGAAGTACAGATGGAACTGGCCCGTCTTGAAGGCGGATCGTATTCAGATAACCAGAGAGTGGCTGCGATCAAAGCCCGAATCGATTCCCTCAAGAGGGAGATTCAAGTCGAGATAGCAAGAAGCATGAGATCCGGGAAGTCAACCGCTGTCGACTCGGCCTTGCACATGAAGTTGGCCGAATACGAATCCCAAAATGTCGTCCTGGCAGCCCAGCAGGATGCCTTAAGAAACCTAATTAAAGTCCATGAAGAAGACATAAACAAACTTCCGGCCCGGGAAATCAATCTCATAAGACTTGAAAGAGCACGAAGGATAAACGATGAGCTATATGCCGTCCTTATGAGAGCCAAGAATGAGGCTCAGATCGAGGCGGCAAGCCAGATAGGAAACATAGACGTTATTGACCCGGCTGTAACCCCCTTGAAGCCTGTCCGCCCAAAAAAGAAGGAAAATGTGATAATAGGTCTTGTGGCAAGTCTTCTTTTAGGGATTATTCTTGCCTTTCTCCTCGAGTATTTGGATAACACCGTGAAAACGGAAGACGAAGTCAAGAGACTTCTGGGAATCCCTATCCTCGGAATAATCCCCCGCTTTGATATAAATGGTCAAAAAATTGGGATAAAGAGGGGACACAAAAGAGCGGACCTCTTTGCGCTCATAACTAAGGATAATCCGAAATCCCCCATTTCCGAGGCGTTCAGATTGTTGAGAGCGAATCTTCACTTCGTAGATTTGGATAAGGAGCTGAAGACCATCGTGGTGACCAGCCCAATCCCAGGCGACGGTAAGACCACTGTAGCCGCCAATTTATCCATAACATTAGCCGCCCAGGAAGAAAAGATTCTAATCGTGGATGCGGACTTCAAAATACCGGCTATACACACGATCTTTAACCTTCCCGATTCTCCCGGCATCACAAATATCCTCTCGGAGGGAACGAGCTACCAAAGTGTTATCCATAAGGTTGATGGAGTGGGAAATTTGGACATTCTCACGAGCGGGTCGATTCCCCCCAACTCCTCCGAGCTCTTGGGTTCTTCCAGGATGAAGGAGCTTATCGATGAGCTGAGGGATGGCTACGATCGAATCATCTTCGATGTTCCTCCCGTGCTGGTGGCAACGGATGCTGTGGATTTGGCCTCCAGCCTGGATGGAACCCTCCTGGTTCTAAGATTCGGCGAGATCGATAAGAGGGCCATGAAGAGGATGAGGGACCTTTTCGATAATGCAAAAATCAAGATTCTCGGTGGTGTGCTAAACGATGTAGATACCAGAGATAGGATGTATGGATATAACTATTATTACTATTATGAAACTGCGGAAAAACGCGATGGTAATAAAGGCATTTAATGGCAACGAATGAGGTCCAGAGAATAAAAGAGGCCTACGCAAAACGCAATTCTCCGGGCAAAAAAAAGCTATATACAGTTTTTAATCCGGCATCACTTTTTATCGGTCAACAAAGGGAGAAAGCTATTATCGATATAATAACAAAAAGCGGTATTGAAGATCTTTCAGATAAAAAAATCCTCGATGTTGGCTGCGGGAAAGGCGGTACATTGAGGGACTTTATCAAGTATGGCGCAAGAGCTGAAAACTGCTATGGAATCGATCTTCTGCCGGACAGGATCGATACTGCAAAAGATTTGAGCCCAAATATATTTTTAATATGTGGAAATGCAGAGAATTTGCCTTATGAAAGCGCTTTCTTTGACATGGTTATTTCTTCTACGTTATTTACCTCAATTCTCGACAAAAGAATGAAACAAAATATAGCAAGGGAAATGATAAGAGTCTTAAAAACAGAAGGGATTGTTCTTTGGTATGATTACCACCTGAACAATCCCCAAAACCCGGACGTTAAAGGAGTCAAAAAAAAGGAAATATTTGAGCTTTTCCCTGACTGCGAGATTATCTTAAAACGACTTACTTTAGCACCTCCCGTTTCAAGGGCAATAGCGCCGCACTCATTTCTTGCCTGTTATCTGCTTGAAAAACTTAAAATCTTTTGCACTCACTATATTGGTTTTATGAGAAAGCTTAAAATAAAATGAAAGCAATAATTTTAGCCGGTGGAAAGGGTATAAGGCTCAGACCATATTCAATAGTTATTCCGAAACCACTTGTGCCTGTTGGAGATAAGCCAATTCTGGAAATACTCATTGAAAGACTAAAACATTCCGGCATATCAGAACTTGTTTTATGTGTTAATCACCTTGCGGAATTAATCATGTCCTATTTTGGCGATGGAGGTAAGTATGGCGTTCAAATAGAATATTCCATTGAAGATATACCTTTAAGCACGGTCGCACCATTAAAGCTGCTAAAGAAATTACCCGAAAATTTCCTTGTCTTGAACGGCGATCTTTTAACAGATTTAGACTTTGCGAGCCTTTACAACTACCACTTAGGGAAAAATGGAATGTTAACAGTTGCAGTGTACAAGAGAAAAATAGATATTGATTTTGGGGTGATGGAAATAGATGAGGAGAATAAAGTGGCGGTGGGATTTAAAGAAAAGCCGGGCTATGAGCTCAATGTCAGCATGGGAGTATATGTATTCAATAGAAAGATACTTGATTTTATCCCGGATAATGAAACTTTTGGTTTTGATAATTTAATGCGCTGTCTTTTGGATCAAAAACAGCCTGTTCATATTTATCATTATGATGGATATTGGCTGGATATTGGAAGACCCGATGACTACGAAAAAGCCATTGAAGATATAGATCGTTTAAATCTTTGATTGTAAAATCTACTACATTTTTTGATCCAGATTCCTGTATTTCTCTTCATGGTTCAACTCCGGAACGACTATTTTAAGGTTCCCGACAATATCCTCCTTTTGCCAGGCGCCTGTTTTTTTTAGTTTTTCGAAAGCATCAATTGCTTTAAAAACATTTTCACTATCATCACCATCCGATTGATTTATAATTCCAATTTGGTAATATCTATTAAAATCAACACTATCACTTGAAGTGTAGAACTCCTCATAAGCCTTTTCCCCGGTAGTATCACTTTCAAAGAAATAGCAGGGCCATTTAGTTGAAGAAGAATTCAATTTAGAAACTGCTTCTTTAGCTTCATCTTCAGAATAAAAGATTTCCGCTTCATATCCTTTTGATTTTAAAAAAAGCTTTGCCAGGTCAGAAAATGAAAAAAGATCGATATTTTGGTCCATTTTGGGAAAATATACATCACGATTAGCTCCCAAGAAGCAGGATAATAAACAAAGCTGTCCTGCTTCATTGTGAGAAATAAAGTACCTTTTAATATCGATGGGCGCAGAAATTGGTTGTTTTTTATTAAAACGGTTAATAAAACTATAGAGAAGACTTCCATCAGAAAAAGCAACATTCGCAAAACGAGCTGTCGAAGAGATTATCTTTCTTGAATATGCAAGAAGTAATTTTTCCATAAACATTTTTGTTGCACCCATAATACTGTAAGGTTTTACCGCCTTATCGGAAGATACTGAAAACATTTTTTTAAGAGAAGAATTCTTTAAATGATCTAAAAGCTCTTTTACATAAAATACATTGGAATTGTACATACGAATAAGGCTATATGGATCTTTTTCGGAACGTACATGTTTCAACGCGGCGAAGTTCAAGACAAAGTCATAATCTCTCTCCGATTGCAGGAACATATCGAATTCCAAAGAACCCAATGCTATGGGCAGGGACTTAAAATCGGTTGGTAATTTTACATCAGAAGATCTTAAGTGTCTTACAACTTCTACCAGGTTATTTTCATTTATATCTACTAGATGAAGGCATGATAATCCATTCAATAAAGAGATCTGCTTAACAACCGCAAAACCGACTGAACCGGCCGCTCCTATTATTAAAATCCTGGCGCCTTTTAGCCTATCAATCAATTCCTTTTTGTGCCTGGAAAAATCGTATTCAAATAGTGATTGTTTTCTTTTAAGGATATTTGCTAATGTACTATTATCTATATTCATTTTTTTTATTTAGTTTAACAAAAATGGGTTCACGGATCACTTTCCAAATGCAGCTAACTAATATGGCGACATCACCAAAAAAATCAGCATTTTGAATGTATTCAATATCGTTTTTTATTTTTTTAGGAAGCAGTTCCCTAATATAAAACTCCTCAGGTTCTTCATCCTCGGGAAATAATTCTGATTCACTTCTGAAAATCAATTGGTTTACTCCAAATATTCCCTGCTTTACATCTAATACTCTAAAATACCCATCTTTATATTCATTAACGAAATCTGGAGTTTCGGGCCTGGGCCCTACCATGGACATATCGCCCTTAAAAACATTGAGAAACTGGGGAAGCTCATTGAGTTTATATTCTTCAAATATCTTACCAATTCTCGTTAGCCGTTTATCATCGATTAAAGACAGATTTGGTCCATAAGTATCGGAATTATCATAGTATTTTCTAAATTTATAAATATTAAAAAGAGTATTATCTTTTCCCACTCTTATCTGTTTATAAAAAACAGGGCCTTTCGAATCAAGTTTGATCAAAACAGCAAAAACAAGAAAAAGCGGCCAGATAAAAAATAGAGTAAGAGCGGATAAAAAAATATCGAAAAAGCATTTAATCATTTCAAAGCCTCAATCAAACTTCGTACTACAAAATAGACATCATCTTCTGACATAGTTGGATATAAAGGCAAAGTTATTTCTCGGTCACCAAGGTCCTCTGTTACAGCTAAATTTGTGCTTTTTGCTTCTTTAAAAGCCGTAAATTTATGAACAGGGGGATAATGAATACTTGTTTGAATACCTTTTTCCTTCATTTTTTGCATCACTTTTAATCGTTCTTTACCTTTTGGTAAAAAAACAGGCATAATATGATCTACCCCATCTGCCTTTTCATAATTTATAAAAGGCAGTTCAATCCCAGTGCCATCAAGTAAGCTTCTATATATCTCTACCAATTTCCGTCTTTTGGCATTCATGGAAGTAAGCTTTTTTAATTGAGCCAAACCAATTGCCGCTCTGATTTCATCGAGACGATAATTAAATCCCGTTTCAAGTACATCATAACTAAAAGTGTGGCCTTTATAGCGGTCCAATGTAAGGGTTGTCATACCATGAGACCGGAGTAATTTTATCCTTTCATATAACTCTTTTGATTGGGTTAGAACTGCCCCACCCTCTCCCATGATCAGGTTTTTATTTGAAAAAAATGAAAAACATCCGGCATCACCCCACGTACCCAGAAACTTTCCGTTCCATTTAGCTCCGGGACAGTGTGCGCAATCTTCTATCAATTTCAAATTGTATTTCTTAGCTAAAGAAGAGAAACTATCCATATCGCATGGATAACCGGCATAATGCACCACAATGATCCCTTTAGTTTTAGGGTTAATTAAAGACTCGACTCTGACTGGATCGAGAACAGGCCTTTCTGCACCGATGATATCACCAAAGACCGGAATAGCACCTAAATACCTAACTGCATTTGCCGTAGCAACAAAAGTAAAGCTGGGAACAATGACTTCATCGTTTGGATGTATCCCAACAGTTATTATTGCAAGGTGTAAGGCTGCTGTACCAGAATTTACAGTTAGACAATAGTTTGAATTATGATATTTCCCATATTCCATCTCAAACTTTTGATTTTCTTGTCCAATTGTTAGCCAACCTCGATCAAGAACTATGCTTACTGCAGTTTGTTCTTTCTCATCAAAGGAAAGTTTGAATAATGGTATCTTCCACATTATTTTAATCTGACAAAAATATGCAAATACGATGCCACTCAGCAGTCCCGATGGCGCAACGCTTCGCATAAGCGTTTTTCGTCCGACTCTAAGAAGTAGCTATCTGCCGAACTTACGCTTGAGAGAGGAGTAAAAGCTAGCTATTTTAGTGAATAAATCGGGAAAATTCTGACGTAGCCATTCTGCGCTCTTCATTTGAAACACCGCTTTTCTGTATATTTTATTAAGAGCTTGCTCGCTTAATTTGTCATGTGGCCCAGATTCGATGAGAATATCTATTTGTTTGTTTTTATATAATGGAATAACATTCTGAATTAAACGTCGCCAATACAATGCAGTTTTATAAGCATTTGGTCTTGTAGCAATAAACATAGATTCATAGGCATCTGCACCGAATTTATTTAGCAAACCATCCTTTACTACCTGGTCATGAAAATCAGTTCCAGGAAATGGAGTCATGCTATAGGCAAGAACTTTAAATGGCCGTGAAAGTTGATTAAGTGTTCTTGCCACCTCGCGAAGATCTTCTTCTGTCTCATAAACTACGTCCAGAATAACATCGACTGCGAAGATTATATTCAGTTTTGACATAAGACTACAAGCCTTTAAAAAGCTCTCATTGTTCTCTTTTCGGTTGTATATTTTTGAGTTCATACGTTCTGAACCTTGCAACCCAATACTTACATATTTTAATCCAGCGTTTTTCAACATAGCCAGTCGTTCTTTCATACAAAACTTCGGCATAATACGAGCAACGAATGGCCAACCAAATTCCTTTCTATATTTTAAAGAAAACTCGGCAAGCCATTTATCAGAACCCATAAAGAAAGAATCATCTTGTATATTTACTCCACATACAAACGGTAGCTTCTTTTTAGCATAATGCAATTCATCTATTATTCGATCTACAGATGCACGTCGAAGTTTATATCTATTCACATTACAGCAGTAACTACATCTGTAAGGACAACCTCTCGTCGTAGTTAAATAGTAATATTTTCCCCCCCATCCAGATAATTTTTTGAAAAGGGATTCTGTCATTTGTTCTATTGTCGTGTTAGATATAACAAAGTGATCATTATGTTCATAATCTGGAAAAGGTAACAAATCCAAATCAATAAAGACATCGTTCATTATTTTATTATGGATAATATTTCCATTTTTTCTATAAATTAGACCGCTGATTTTCTCATTGGATTTATTGTGAATAATATCTATAAGCGGTTTTTCTCCAGGCCCCATGAGTGCATAATCTACACCCTCAAATAAGCTCTCCTCAGGGCAGACTGTAGGATGTACCCCACCAGCAATAATACATCCCTTCCAGCCAGCTTTGCGTAAATATGAAACCAATTCTATAAATGCGCGGAAGTGTCCCGTCATCAAATAGCAACCAAAGTGAGTAGCTTGATACTTATTTAGGAATTGGAGAACCAAATCTTTTTGGATTTCCGTTAAGCGGGGCAAGTTGTTAAATCCCCTATTGCCGATAATTGGGAAGATTATTTTAGTCTTAATTCCTTTGTATTTTGCAAAGGATGAAATATATCTGATCGATAACCCTCTAATGCTACCCAAATCTCCAAGAATTAGATTTGAATTTTCATAAGTACCTGGACTAATATTCGCCAATAGACCCTTATTTATATTCATTTTTTTCTTTTCGTTTAAACCAAATGGGTTCACTTATCACTTTCAAGATGCAGAGGACTAATATCACAAAATCTTTTTTAAAATTTTCAAGATGATTTATCAATATTATCATTAAAGTAGTAAATTATGCTTTCGCCTAATATTGCTTTTAAAACACCTATGAAAAAACCAATATTGGCAAGTATTAAACTGAAAATCTGACTTAAAAATGGAATACGTAGATTGTTCTTTTCGGCAATAAATCCAAGAAGTCCGAAAAAATAAAATATAATTTGGGAATAAAAACTAATTTGATAAAAAGATCCTTTATGTAATAGAAATATATTAATGATAAATAAAGTAATCATAAAATACGGTGTCAGCCATCTGAATATCCTGTGAGAAAAAATAGAATATGAAATAAGAGGAAACCTAAAGGGATTTAAAAGCCGATAATTGCTAAGTGTACATGTAATATTCCTTAATGTCATTCTTATTCGTGCTTTAATTTCTCCTCTCATAGTCGAAGGAAATGCATCGTAAGCAAGAGCATTATCCTCATGAATTACTTTATATCCCTGGTTAATGATATTAAGTGGTATAATACAATCATCGCCATATTTAGCATTAAATGGCTTAAACAAATCCTTTCTGAATGCCATTATAGATCCAGATGCGGTGTGCAAAATAGTTGCATCGCTTTCCAATTTCCTTAAAAGAATCTCGTAACTCCAATAAATTCCATGTCCTTTAGAAATAGAGGAGTTCCCCCCTTTAAGAATAATCTTTCCGCTTACGCATCCAACTTCATTTTCAGTAAAATTTTTTACCAGATTCTTTATTGTATCTTGATCAAATAAGGTCTCTGCATCAGTAAGAATTATTATTTGCCCTCTTGCAAGAGGAATGGTTCTATTCTGTACAAAACTCTTCCCTCCCTTTTCTGTCTTAAACAGCCTTATACGATTTTCGAGATTTGCCATTGAATTAACAATTTCGTCAGTCTTGTCTGTAGAGTTATCGGAAGCTACTAAGATTTCAAGTAGGTTTTCTGGATAGTCAGCCTCCAGGAGATTCTTAATTCTTTGTTTAATATTCTTTTCCTCATTTTTAACTGCCAATACTACTGTTACGCTAGGCCATATAGCATTATCTAATTTCTTCTCTCTTTTTTTTAACAAGTTTATTAGTTTCAAGAAAAAAAAATACCCAGCCCAAGTATGCAAAATTATAAATATTACTACCCAGAAAAAAAACTTCATTCGGTATTGACTCTAAATGTTCTCCAAGAATTCATAAATTCTCTGCCCCTGGCGCAGGTAGTTCTTGTTTTCAAGCACAAAATCCCTTGCGCGCCTGCCAAAACGGCTTAATTCTTCCGGATCTTTTGAGCAGACTTCTTGCAGCATTACTGCCAGCGCCCCGGGTGACTCATTTTTCAATAAATAGATATAATCGTTATACTCTTCCGGGATTCCCGGCAGAGCTGTTGATATTACAGGTCGACCGGTTGCCATGTATTCGACTATTTTTGAAGGGAAAGAGTACAAAGTGAACTTCTGATGAGCCGGCCGCGGGTTGACAAGGACCGTGGATAGCATGGCTTTGCGCATGACCTCTTCATGAGGTAGAAAACCCCAATAGGTAATGCGGTTATCTTCTGCTGTAGCCTCTTTTATTTGTTGTTCCATCTCTCCCCTACCGAATATCCACAGGCGGTACCTGACATCAGGAATCAACTTGAAATCCTCCAAAAGCAGTCTAATCCCATATTCCTCCTGCAGGAGGCCCGCGTACATTATTATCTTTTCGTTTTTCGCTGGGGTTTCTCTCGCGCCGGCCGGGTATATAACAGGCGCAATGGCCTCTACCACCATAGACGGAAGGTGGGGTGCATAGTCCTCGGCTGTCTGCCGCGTAAGCACCACCAGGCCTTTCGCGAGCCCCATCATTTTCAGTGTAAAATAGCTATTTAGCGGTTTTAGTATTTTTTTTATCGGGTTTTTCGGTTTAAAGGAGCCCATGGGCAGGTCCGGGACAATAAGGATCACCTTGCCGCCAAAGAAGCGTGTCACGATCGTCGAAGCAAGAAAATGAGGACTGTACATTTCATATATCAATACCTTCCTATTTCTCCGCCACCTGTTCTTGAGCAGCCAAAGGGAAATCAGGAATAATAAAGAAACGAATTGAGTTACGTGCTTGAGGATCAGTATGTTTATGAACGGCACGATGACGTCTTCGCTTCCGGGTCTGTGGCTCCACCGTGAATAACCGAATAGGATACGGTGATAGCCGGGATATTCGGATACAGGATAGGAGCTTATCAGGTCCATGGGTTCCCCTGAAGCGGCTTCTATTCCTCTAATAATATTCCACTGGTGATTGTTTGCCGCAACGGGGGGATAACTGTCATTCAGACAGATATCTTTAATAACGGCCTTCGGAAGGGCATATCCGATAAAAACCACCTTCATCTTCCCCTTTTGAGATCTAGTAGGTATACGGAGTGGCGAAATCTAAAATTTTCACAAACTCTTCCTCCGGGAGGGTCTTCCTCGGGGCCCATCCGGGAGGCTTTTTCGCCACTAGCAACCATGAGTCCCTTAATCCGGTAAAAACACCTGACAGGGCGAAGTAAAACGGTCGAATAACGTCCGGTATCGCCTTCGCCCTTTGGTGGCAGTCCCGTAGCTCCAGCACGTTCAGGGTTAGATATTCGGCGAGCCGTACAAGGTCGTCCTTTACATATTCGCGCACATGCCCTCTCCAGGGTCCGGGGTACCAGTAATAGGTCGAGAAACGGGGAAATATAGTTTTCCCGAACAGGACGGAAACCCTGTTCACCAGGTTCACCGCGTTGGGCACGGTGATGAACAATAGACCCTCTGGTTTGACAAGCTCCAGGAGGTCGTTGAGCAAGTCGCGCGGTGAGTCATGTAGGTGTTCAATGACGTCGTGCATCATTACCATATCGAACGAGTTTTTCTCAAACGGGAGCCGGCCATCCGCCAACAGCACGAAATCGATTTCGAAATTCCGGGCGAACTCCATGATCTTTTCCCTGTTGCCCTCTATCCTGTGCCAGTTATCCTGAAGGTCATCGCAGGCCGAGCATTTAAAGCCGAGCGTCTGAAGCACCGCTGTCTTGTCGCATGGGCCTGAGCCGAAATCCAGTATCCTGGCGCTCGGTTCAAGGTGTTTAAGGACTGTTTTTGCGATGCTGACATATGAGTCGACCGCCCGGTCTATGTATCCCTCGAACGGGAAACGTTTCTTTACTGTCAGCTTTGCTTCTTCAGGCGTCACCCGAATTTCCGTTTTCATCAAAGTATCCCTTAAGCCAGAGCCAGCAGGGATATCTGTATCAGTATACTATTCTCCAATGGCGGTTCTCTTCAAAGCGTGCAGTGCATGTACCGGCCGTGATGATTCCTTTTCCAGCACGCGGCTATACATATCCATATGTTTCCTGGCAATTATATCCGGTTTCCACCTGGACGAAGCGATCTCGCGTCCCTTCCTGCCAAAGGATCGATGAAGTGATTCATTGCCAAGCAGCATTGCAACGGACTTTACCATTCCCGGTACGGATTTTTTTTCTACGAGAAAGCCAGATGTACCGTTCTCCACGCGATGTTGTACATCGCCGACATTCATGGCTACGACCGGCAGGCCTGCTGCCATCGCTTCCATTACAGCATTTGAGCTGGCTTCTACATGGCTTGTCAGACAGAATACACCTCCACGACTGTATATATCTACAATTTTTTCATGGGCTAACTGTCCTTTAAAGAAAAGGTCTTCGGAAGACCCCGCCTCTTTGGCAATACGGGTATAAAACTCCTTCCTCTCGTCGGTACCGTCGCCGATAACGTAGCCCTGCAAGTCGCTGAAATCTGATTTCAACTTGATATAGCAGCGAATAAATTCTTCGATACCCTTCCGCTTGATAAGGGAGCCTACAAAGAAAATATTCCGGGCGAAATCCGGTTGAGGTTTAGACCAGAATATCTCATTGATCGCGGCTTCTATGAAAAATTTATCGCTGTTTGCTGAAAGGTAATCTACGAAGAATTTTGCAATATTATTTTTAATATTGATGAATTTTGCCTTTCGGACAGTGTGTGCCTCAACGTGTCTCACCAGCCTGGACCGTAATGAAGGTTCTTCCTTGAAGACTTCGGCTATAATGCCCTGTATCGATATGACGTTGGGATATCCAGAGTAAACAGCCGTTAGTGAGAAGTAACCTTCGGTGCCGTGCCCATGGACGATATCCGGAGCTATCCGCTGTATCTCCCTTCGAAACTTCAACAGAGGTCTAATCCAGAGGCTTGATGAGTCGGAAAGCTTTATAAATCGTTTTGTCCATCTGGGTAGCGAAGATTCCATGAGGTGATAAGTAATGTGATTTCTCTTTATTACCTGATCGCAGGTAAGGTTGTGGCTCGCGGTAATAATGTGTAACTCTACCTCGCCGTTTTCGGAAAGCTTTTCCGAGAGGGCCTTTATCCAGGAGCAGGGATGCAGCTTAAGGTCCGGGTCCTTCAGCTTTACCTCGGGCTTCAATGCCTCGACCGGAAAAGGAGCGCAGAATGCTATTTTTATCATATTCCCGATCTTACCTTTTGTTCGTTTAGTCCGATATCCCAAGATGGACTTGAGCCGTTTAAATTGTTTCCCGGTGAAAGGTTGAGAATTATAGCCATTACGAACATAAGCAGAGCGATTAGAAAAGGAAATTTAAATAGGACTGACTCAAAGATTGACATCGCCAACAGCGAAAAAAACCAAGCATAGAAAGCGATCAGGAAGCCTTTTGCTTCATCAAAATGTTTCATTTCTTTTATTTTCAAATTTATAATTTTGAATATACGCATAAGAATTACCATGAACGCCGCGAAACCGAATATTCCGAGATTGTAAAGGGCTGTAAGGTAGGCATTATGAGCATGTCCGAAATCTATGATATCACCTTTCAGAATTGAGCCGAAACCTTTTCCAAATAAAGGGCTTTGCAGGAACTGTTTGAAGGCTAAATCAAAGATGTAAAATCTACCGAATATATTATTGTACAGGTAAGACTGCATGCTTTCGCCATGTAAGGCAATGGGTGCATATGATATATAGATTCTCCCCTCCGCGTAAGGCATCAAAAGTGAAATACGGGAGAAGAAAAGGAACAAAATGAACGCTAACGAGACCGCGATGAAAAGGATTTTTTTTGACAACCTCATGAAATACATTATCACTACAAAACCTATCATTGACGCGCCTATTGCGCTTCTGGAATATGTCAGGATAAGCAATAAACCGAAAAGGACGACCAAGGCGATATAAAAAGGTTTTATTGATGGTTTTTCTTTTCCGACGAGAAGAGAAGACAGGGAAATAAAGAACGGAAGGATCAGAAATGCCGCGAATCTGTTAGGCCCCCAGAGGGGAATATAATATCTTTTAACACCTTTGTCTGCGAAGTCGGCAAGTTTTTCCTCCGAAAAAATCGATTTGAATATCTTGGCAGTTTCAAGGGGGAAAAGGGTGTTTATAGCGGAAAGTAAAACCACGAAAATAGATATGAAGAGGATAATCTTCTTGAGCCTTGGCAATTCAGATGCCGTTGTATTCCGGAAACTGTCGAGCACTATGAAAAACAGGAGCCATGAGGCAAGCCACTTGATGAAGGTAGTAAGTGAATAATGCATGTCGACCCTAGACAGGTTTACGGCATAGGAAGCAATTGCCAGAATTATCAGGGCGAATATGGGAAAGCTAAGTGTGTTTTTAATTGTGCCATTCTTTATTTCCAGTTCCCTGGTCTTGAAGAACTTGATGATAAAGAAGTAAAAGACAACAGCAAACATCAGGTCGGAGCCACTAACATAAAAGCCCCATACCGGGAACAGATCTATCGGAAAAAGTAATGTAAATAAATAAATATACAGTAAAACTCTCACTTATATAGTCCTTTCAGTCTGATGTAGTCGCGTGAGAAAAAAACCGATATTGTATAAAAACAACAGTATGCCGATATATACAGTATTAGCCATGGTTCAACCCTTCTCTTTTGTTGAAACTGAAGCGGGAAACAAAGGCCATGGAGCCGATCAGAACCGTTTCGGCTCCAAGCATGGTCCACGCCCCGCCGATGGCGCTGTGCCCCGGTATGAGGAGCACGGCTATGGCTATCATAAACACTACGCCCATGCTTGTTGCGATGATATGCTGCCTCTGGAAGCCAGTGGCAAGGAGCACGGTCCCATAAGTATATCTCAGGAAGAACAGGGGGACAATCCAGACCATGGTTCTGAATATTTCAACGCTGCCGAGGTACTGCTCTCCGAAAAGAAGTTTTATTATCGTATTCCCCCAAGCCATGCCTGCAAGGGCTATGACAAGCCCTCCGGCAAGCATGATCCCCTGAAACCTCTTGTGGATCTTCCGGAATTTAGCCCTGTCCCTGGTATAGAGCTCTGAGAACACAGGGTAGAAGGCCATCGGAACCATGAAACCTGTGGTGCTTATTGTTGAGACCACCCTGAATGATGCCGAAAACAGACCAACTTCATAACTTGAAAAAAAGATATTCAGAAAAAGTATCGGAAGATGAAGGTAAAAGATCATCAGACTGCCGGAGACAGTAAAGTATATAGATTCTCTTATGTGGGCAAACCAGGTTCTGAAATTGAAATTCACCCTATATCTAATGCCCAGTTTCCTGTAAAGGAAATAAAGAAGAGAAACGCTTCCAAATAAGTACGATACGGACCAGACGAAGGAAGCCGCTATGACGTTTTCCCCGCTTCTGACGAAAAACATAGCTCCGATTAAATACGCTGACGAAGATATGAAGCTTCCAACAGTAAGATACTGGAACTTTTCAAGGCCCTTGACAACCCAGTCGGTATAAATGGAAAATGTTAAAAGATAGAGCCCTGAGCCTGTAAATACGAGCTTGTTGGTCAAGGGGATATCCATGAAATAAAGGGCCAGGATATAGACGAAAAACACCATGAGACCAGCCGTTACTCTCATAGTCAGAAGAGGATTTATTATTTTTGAGGCGTTTGATTTGTCCTTTGCTATTTCTCTTATGCCGTACATGTTTGTGCCGAGGTCCACTACAATCCAAACATAGAAAATGATGGTCTGCGCGAGAGTGAAAAGGCCAAAGCTTGATACGCCGAGGGTCCTGGCAAGGTAAATATTGGTTATAAAAGACGCGGCGTTGCCTATGGCCACATTAACAAAAGACCAGCTGAAATTGGCAACGACGCGATGGAAGACGACCCCGTGGCGAATTAATTTATCCATAATATCGGCCTCTTTAATGACTTTATTCGGTTTTAATCTTCTGTTGTGATATTAATTTTAAAGGCATGCTGATAACACTATTGTATATAAGTATCTTACGGGATTGCAGGGATAATAGAGCTACCCTTTGTACCAGATGAACCTGTTCACTCGACCGTAGTACCCCAGAATTATCTTCACCACCTTATCGGATACGTTGCCATCCAGGTAATCGTTGGGAATGTTATTTTTCGTAGAGGACATCATCTCCCGAGCCATTCGTATACCACTGATCACGATTTCTCTCTTTAGCCCTGCAACAACAATGGTGCCCTTCTCCACTGCTTCAAGCCGTTCTGTACTCGTCCGCATCAATACGGCAGGAAAACCAAGAATCGCTGATTCTTCGCTAAGTGTTCCGCTATCGGACAACGTACAAAAAGCCTCAGATTGCAGTTTATTGTAGTCGTAGAATCCCAAAGGTTTTATATTCCTTACCTTCTCATGGAACACGATGTTGTTTTCCCCTATTCTTTTAAGGGTTCGCGGGTGCGTGGAAAACACCAGTGGAAGATCGAATTCATCCGCTACCGAATTGATTGTATCTACAATCTCCGTGAAGCTGCTCTTACTGTCTACATTTTCTTCTCGATGCACACTGAGGACAACGAACCGATCTTTGGTGAGATCAAGCCTGGTAAGGACAGTACTTTGATGAATCCTGTCCGCCGATTTTACCAGCACCTCCTTTAGTGGAGATCCTGTTACGATGATATGGTCCTTTCGGAATCCCTCTGCTAGCAGGTATCTCCGACTGTGCTCGGTGTAGGCTAGGTTCACATCACTGATATGATCTATCAGTTTTCTATTGATCTCCTCTGGAACATTCAAGTCAAAACACCTGTTTCCCGCTTCCATGTGAAAGATTGGGATCTTTAGCCTCTTGGCACCGATTGCACAAAGCGTGCTGTTCGTGTCTCCCAGTATGAGAAGGGCGCTGGGCTTTTCCTTAAGCATCAACTCATAGGTCCTGGCAATGATGTTCCCGATTGTCTCACCAAGATGTGTGCCTGCACAACTTAGGCAGTAGTCCGGCTTGCGGATTCTCATTTCCGAAAAGAATATCTCATTAAGCGTATAATCCCAGTTCTGGCCGGTATGTACTAGTAGGTTATGGAAGTATTGATCGCATTTTCGAATCACCTCGGAGAGTCTTATTATTTCCGGGCGCGTTCCAACGACTGTCATTATTTTCAACATATCCTGCATGTGCTCTACACCTTTTTATAGTGGGTGTCCGGGGTCGCCGGGTTGAAAATTTCACTGGCCCAAAACAGCATAATTAGATCCTCGTCGCCGGTGTTTGTAATTGCATGAACGTATCCTGGGGGTATGTTTAGAACCTTGACGTTGTCTCCTGACACTTCGTAGATCAGCTTATGGTTGTTTTGCAGATTCCTCAGCTCAATGAAAGCCCTTCCCTGGATCACACAAATCTTTTCTACTTTGGTATCATGATAATGATTTCCACGGGTGATGCCTAGTCGTGTTTTGGAGAGGAAAATTTGGCCGGCGTTTGGAGATTTTATAAACTCTAATAGGTTGCCGCGATTGTCCTCCTTGAGCTCAATCGTCTCGATTAGTTCTTCTTCAGGATAGTATGACAAATATGTCGCATACAGATAGCGGGTTAGGTTGTCCGACAGGTCCGGAAGAACTCTCGATGAGGCGTTATCTCTAAATTTGCGTAGCGTTCCGATGAGATCCATAACCTTAATAGAGTACGTTTTGTTTATTGAGTGGAAAATGTCACTGCCTTCATGATGATCCTTTAAAACCAAGTCCACGAACTCCTTAACGACATCATCTATATACAGGAAATCGATAGTCCTCTCCTTATCCATTACATTTATCTCGATCCCTCTTGAGATGTTGTAGCAGAAAGTTGCGACTACGGAGTTATAGTTTGGTTTTGACCATTTTCCAAATACGTTGTTCAGTCGGTAGATGTACAGAGGACACCTGTACTGCTGCGAGAAGTCGATTAACACCTCTTCAGCCGCTTGCTTGCTCATTCCGTACGGATTGTCCAGGCTTGCCTGAATCGTGGAAGAGAAGACGAAAGGCACTTTTTTCTCATATTCTTGGAGCAAAGATACAAGACGTTTGGTAAAGGTAATATTGCCCGCAAAATCATCCTCACTTTCCGGCTTATTTATACCGGCAAGGTGAAAAACAATTTCCGCCTGTTTTATGAAATCGACTAGATAGCGTTCATCTACTTCTAGGTCATATCTGAAAAGCTGCACATTCTCGACCCGAGTAAAAGCAATGCAGAGGTTCTTTCCGATGAAACCTTCGGAGCCGGTTACCAGGACGGTCTTCTTTTCAGCTGCCATCCTTCAACTCCCTCTGGACAAATGTTATGGTCAGCAGCAATTCAATTAGAGCCTTCTCATCCAAACGCTTGGTATTAAATGATGTATAGTCCTGTTCTGACGAGATGCTTTCCTGTCCTTCATCGAAAAACTGCTCATAGTTCAGATCTCTTGCGTCTGCATACACTCGATAGTAATCGCCAAGGTCTTCAGACCGAACAAATTCTTCACGGTTCAATAGTGTCTCATGTTTCTTCTCGCCATGCCTCGTGCCGATTATCCTTACCTCGTTATCAGCTGAAAAAAGCTTCTTGAGAGCGGTTGCTAGTGTCCCTATGGTTGCGGCGGGTGCTTTCTGCACGAACAGGTCTCCCTGCCTGCCGTTTTGGAAGGCAAAGAGTACGAGATTTACAGAATCTTCAAGAGACATCATAAATCTGGTCATTTCAGGATCTGTTATGGTTATCGGTTTTTTATTTTTTATCTGACTAATGAAAAGCGGGATTACCGACCCACGCGACGCCATTACATTTCCGTATCGTGTTCCGCATACTAACGTCTGATTTCTTTCTTTCAACATGCGTGATTTCGCTATCATCACTTTTTCAGCCAGGGCTTTGGTCATACCCATAGCGTTTATTGGGTATACGGCCTTGTCGGTGCTCAGAATAATAGCTTTTTTGACATCGTTTCCCACCGCGATATCGATCATATTCGCGGTACCAACCACATTGGTTTTCAACGCTTCAAGCGGGTAGAACTCACAGGAAGGCACCTGTTTCAGAGCCGCAGCATGAAAGACGTAGTTCACATCTCGCATTGCATAGTTCAGGCTTCCCTTATCTCTGACATCACCTAGAAAAAACTTGAATCTGCTGTCGTTCAATTTCTTCCTCATGTCATCCTGTTTCTTTTCGTCCCTGCTGAAGATCCTTATTTCCCTTATTCCTGTTTTCAAGAATCTATCGCTTACAGCGTTTCCAAAAGATCCTGTCCCGCCGGTGATGAGGATAATCTTATCCTCGAGCATTTTTTCGATCGTATTTGTCATCTCGGCTTCTTTCATTAGGCCTCTTTACACACCTCTTCTTTATGGAATCTAATTCCAATTGTTGCAAAGAGTTCTCAATTCTTCTCGAAGTTTTATTTTTGGTTTGAATCCTAACAAAATTTGCGCCTTGGAAATATTTGAAAAATTCCATTGAATCTCTCCTTTCCTAATATCTTTAAAAACTATTTTCACTTTAGTGTTATTTCCATTATTGGGATATTTTTTGATTATATTTGCAATATCAATTACTCTTGTTTCAATTCCTGATGCAATTTGAAAAACAAAATTATTGTTTGGAATAGCTAATTTAAAATTAATAGAAAGCTCTATAGCTTGACAAATATCAAATACATGTATGAAATCACGAGTTTGAGTTCCATCGCCATATATTTCTAGAGGTTGGCCCAGTTTTGATTTCTTGATAAATTTTGCAATAACAGAACACTTATGATTTGAAAATGGTCCATAAACATTGGCAAAACGTAATACAATAGCTTTCAATCCATAAGAATTAAAATAAGCCGAACATAAAGCTTCTCCATGAAGTTTGCTGGCACCGTATGGTGAAAGTGGTAAGGGGATCATATCTTCATGTATTGGAGGATTTTGTTCTCCGACTGATGCATTAGATGAAGCAAAAATAAAAGTTTTAATTCCATTCTTTCGAGAAGCTTCAAGTGTATTAAAAGTACCTACGGAATTAACAGAGAAGCATTCGTTTGGATTCTCAATTGATTCTACAACCCCAGTATCTGCGGCGAGATGAATTACCGCCTCAATGCCTTTCATTGACTCTTCAAGCTTCTTAAAATCTAAAATATCTCCTTGTATAAAATTAATTTTCCCTATCTGTTTTGAAGCTCGTATAGCTTTATCCAAATTTTCTTTTGACCCGATAGAAAGATTATCAAATACTGTAATTTCATATCCACCTTTGTCGAGGAGATATTTAACAAAATTAGCACCAATAAAACCTGCTCCCCCCGTAAGGAAAATTATTTTCTCTTTCATTATTTCTATGTTATAATTCCAGCTTCTTTTATTAAGTACAATAGTTGCCTTTTAGACCGGGCACCAAGCAGCCTGGATACAGCGGTTCCATCTTTAAAAAGGATAAACGTAGGAACTCCAGTAATGTCATAAATAGAACCTATGCGGGGATTTTGGTCAACATTTAGCTTCCCAATTTTAATTTTACTATCCATCTCACCGGCTAGTTCATTCATTATCGTTTCTACCATCTTACATGCGGGGCACCATGAACCCCAAAAATCTACGAGTACGGGAACCTCAGATAAGAGAACTTGCTCTTGAAAATTAGTGTCGGTAAATATTAACCCTCTCTTCATCCTTTTTTATTTCCTGCTTCAAATCGATTAATTCCACTCTTTCTACCTTTTTTTTCTGCCCAGACCACCAGGTACTGGGTAGAATCAAATGTTTTTTTTCTTCAATACGTTCCCTTACCTCGGGCTGAGTAAGAAGGCTGAACATTCTATGTACTTCCTCTTCAATGCTTACCTTTGGGTCAAATCCATAATTTTTGGAAAGATTTTCATAAATAGCTTCAAAAGGATGCCTGTCCGCTTCAATCCTGGGATTCTCTACACGTTGTATTTTAACAGGGAGATCTAAGTATTTTCTCCCAATATCGGCTACCGTATAGGCCAATTCTTTTGCACTATGAACACCGGAAATTTGGTTTACAACCGCATACTGGCCGGGTTCAGGTGGAGATGTAATCAGACGCGTCATACATTCCATGGCATCCCTCAAAGCTATAAAGCCTCTGATCTGCTCGCCCGCCCCGTACAAAGTTAAAGGGATCCCTACTATAGCCTGGGCGACGAAACGGTTAATTATGGTCCCGAACCACTCGTCGATATCCAACCGGGTGCGAAGCCGCGGGTCGGCAGCTACCTGATCGGTATGAACTCCGAAAATAACACCCTGCATTATATCGTAAGACCTCAACCACCAGTATTTACAGGCCTCATACACGTTGAATGTATCCTGAACTTTAGAACAGTGATAAAAAGACCCCGGATCGCGGGGGGTCAGCTCACCACCAAGGCTCCATTCCCGATTATCCCATTGCAGCACGGCATCGGCTGGAAACATTCCTTCAAATAGCGGCCGCCCCGTTAAAGGGGTGCCGTATTCTCCCATGGTCCCAAGTTTAAGAAGAGAGCTCTCAGGAACCGTATCCCTCATAGTGAAAAGCAATCCCAGGGTTCCCAGAACATTGTTCTGCTGCACTAAAATGGCATGATCAACATCGATCATGCTGAAAGGGGCCGAAGGATTTTCTGCATAGTGAACGATCGCTTCAGGTCTTTCTTCCTCAATGAACTCTTTTAAAAGGTTCCGTTCTTTGAAAATATCTATTTGGCGAAAGTTTATGTTGACGCCCAAAACTTCTCTTGCCGCATGAAGACGATCGGTCATCCGGGCGATGGGAACCGCGGTATGGGCTCCTCTCTCACTAACCCATTTCCTCCGGTTGTAATTATCCACTCCGCTTACCTGGCACCCCATATTACTGAGCCAGAGGGCCAGGGCCCAGCCAAGATAGCCGTCGATACCCAGTATCATTACTTTCATTTTCTTTAATAAGTATCCGTAAGGCGTTTCTTCCCACTCGGGGCACTGCTCAAAAGTAATTCCCTGGGGGTCATATAAGCCCAACTCCGGCCGTCGCTTGCACTCCGCCATAATATGGGTTTCCTGGGTAGAATCCGATTTTTTTTCAAAGCTGGTAATAGACTGTCCGCAAGCTCGGAAATCCACCTTGCCGGCCAGGTTTATTGCCGGGCAATTCCAACAGGTGCACTCTGCATTGTGCATAGTTTTTCCTTTTACACTAAAATGTTCGTTTCAATTATGTTTCTTATATCCGCTACAGCAGGCTTATTAGGAATACCGTCTGTATCAACAGCACCGGCAACCAATAGAAAAGCATTGTCCTGGGTATGTTTCCCCGTGAAAATTGCTTTATCGGATAAAATTTCAGTCTTAATGTTTGCTTTTAAATTTGATCCCGGGTTGCCAACCAGAATCATATCGGGCGCCTGTTCTATAAAGGGTCCGGTATATATCTCTTCTTTTCGGTATATATGGCGGATTACCTTCTTATTATCTATTTCTAATGATTTAAAAAGAGATTCCAAATCTGTTAAAATATTCTCGCTATCACTTTTTTGCACCTCACCGCATGGATATTTACCTTTAAGGTTTAAATAGACCCTTGCCGGATCGAGCGCAAACGCCCTGGAGGAAAAATCAATATGACCAAGTTCCGGTTTTTTATTCTCTTTGAATTTTAAAAATCCTTCTTTTTTTAACAGGTAGTTTATATAAACATCCCTGTCCAGCTTCTCAAATCCATGGTCGGAGGCAATTATCAATAAATCCTCATCGTTTAGCAAACTCTCTATCTCGCCGATAATTTCATCGATTTTCTGGAAATGTCTTAAAAAGTTCCCATGGTGTTTATGACTCTTATCTTGATAGGCATCCCATAAAAAGTGCATCAGCCTGTCGGTACCGGTGAATACCAGCAGAAAGAACCGCCACTCTTCATTTTTCCATAGATAGCGGTAAGTTCTTATTCTTGCCTCTAGGGTCTTATCCAGATCGGCAATAAACAATTCCAAAGACTGATGCGCTTTCTGAGAATCCACATCGAGACGATAATCGAAATCCTTCAAGGTGGAAACTAACGATGCCGGATAGACGCTTTTTTTTAAATCTATAGATACAAAACCGGATATATGAACGCCATTCATTTCCTTAACAGGATAGGTTGAGGGAACATTTATGATAATCGATCTCCAGGCATGTGTGTTCCAAAGCGGTGGCGATTTCAGGTCATTGAAATTGGGAAACCTCAAGGTATATGAGCCAGGATGTATGTCCGTAAATCCAAAAATGCCGTGCTCCCCCGGATTCCTCCCAGTTATTATAGATGACCAGGCCACTGAAGAGACTTCGGGGATTGAGGAGCGCATCTTTTTAAATATGCCCTGATAAATCAATCGTCCGATATTCGGCATTATACCTGTATCTGAAAGACCTTCAATCATTTCAAAGGGGACCCCGTCCAGGCCGATAAAAACAACTTTTCCCTTCTCTTTCATCAATCTCGATCCCCTCCGGTTATTATGCCGCCTGCACAGATATTATCATCCTTAACAAGCACGAAACGTCCCAATTCCTGAACCTCGTTGAAAGATTTAATAACCACAGGTTTTTTTGTTTTAATAACTACTTCCCCTGCTTCAAGGTTTTTTAAAATATCAGAGTCTTTCTGTATTAACTCCAGGGATGAAGAATCGATTCGCTTTTTGATTTGCTTGATCTTACAAGTTGTTTCTTGAGTTGCACATTTTATACTCAGTATTTGGTCTTTGTGGTATTTCTGCTCCTCCAGCCAGATAATATTTGCTTTGAATTTATCTGTTAGAATTGGCTCCTGGTCCGGAGTGCATATAATATCACCACGATTTAAAAAAACCGCATTTTCTGTTGTTATCCCTATGCTTTGTCCGGCCTTCGCTATATCTATTTTATCCAAATATTTTTCTATAGAATTGATTTTGGTTATTTGTCCTCCAGGTAGAATCTTTATTTCTCCTCCACAATTCAGGACTCCTGCTTCAACCCGCCCGACAGCTATCCTTTTATTGTCAACTTTATAAATATCTTGTACAGGAAAAATAAGCGATTTGTTTTCAGCAGGTTCTTTTTCTTCAAAAAGATCAAGGCTATCCAAAAGATTAGGGCCTTGGAACCAAATCATCTTTTCTGATTTTCTAGCTATATTATCTCCAGTGGTAGCACAAATAGGAATATAAGAGTGCGGATCTATATTAACTGAATCAAGAAACTCTCCAATTCCCTTTTTGATTTCATTAAACCTTTCCTCTTTATAATCAACCAAATCCATTTTATTTAAAACAACTATAATCTGTCTGATACCAAGCAATGACAGAATATAGGCATGTCGTTTTGTCTGTTCCCGTACTCCTTCGCCGGCATCGACAATTAAAACTGCCGCATCTGCCTGGGAGGCGCCGGTAATCATATTTTTTATAAATTCAATATGGCCAGGTGCATCGATTATTACATAATTCCTCTTCGCAGTTTTAAAAAAAGCTTGAGTTGTATCGATAGTTACCCCCTGTTGTCTCTCCTCTTCTAAATGGTCTAAGAGATAGGCAAATTCGATTTCTTTTCCTAAATATTCAGATGCTTTCCTAATTTCTCCGATCCTATCAGATGGTACAGAACCGGTATCAAAAAGGAGTCTCCCTATTAAAGTAGATTTACCATGATCTACGTGTCCGACAATAACAAAGTTGAGCTGAGCTTTTTCAGACATTCTGTTCACTCGGTTAATAAATTCTTTTTTACATATATCCCAAAGACCTTAGCTTTTGCATCATATAAGCAGATTCTTTATCCTGGGCCCGGCCGCTTCTTTCAGATACATTTGAGTTTTTTAATTCTTCGATTATCTTATCCAAAGTATCGGCACCCGAATCTATGGGCTTGCAGCAGGTTTCACAACCGATACTGCGGTAACGCTTCCCATTATCGGCAAAGTATAAAGATACTGTTGGAATGCTTTCCCTCCTGATATATTCCCAGACATCGATTTCTCTCCATCCCAAAAGGGGATGTATTCTTAAATGCTCTTCATTACCGGCTTTTGTTTTATACTGGTCCCAAAGCTCCGGTGGTTGGTTTCTGTAATTCCAGGTAAAATCTTCATCCCTGGGGCTGAAAACTCTTTCCTTTGCCCTGATTCCGTGTTCATCTCTTCTTATGGCAAGATACAACGCCTTAAATCCATACTTTGCAATTGCCATTTTTAGAGCATTGGTTTTTAACTCAGTACAACATTGAAATTTTCCCTTTTCAGGACCTATTTTTTTCTTCAGTGCAGCCTCATTCTTGACAACAATCAATTTCAGGTTCCATTTCTCTGTATATATATTTCTAAATTCATATATTTCACTAAATTTATATGTTGTATCGATGTGAATCATTGGGAAAGGTATTTGTCCAAAGAAAGCCTTTATAATCAACCAGAGAAGTGTGGTCGAGTCCTTTCCTATTGACCAAAGCATCGCTATATTTCTGAACCGACTATAGGCTTCACGGATAATGAAAATACTTTGGTTTTCTAGATTTTCTAAGTGACTTTTATTAGAAATCATATCTCTATTCTTTCAACTAGTTACAATTTTTCGATAACTATGTTGACAAAAGGGGAAAAATATAATCATTAAAAGTGTCGCCGCAACGGACTACTTTTAACATATAGTTTTTGAGCGATAATGAAATTCACTCCAAGATAATCGACTCTAATAGTAAAGCTACCTATAAATATATCCCATAAAAGCTCAGATTTCTTATTTTTAGCAAATAATTAGTAAGTAAATTGCAGTGCAATTAAATAATTATAAATGGGCCACCCCCACGGGTCAGGTGATAATTCTCGGCCGAACACAGCCATATTGAGACTGAAGATGGAAAGGTCTATTCCCAGCCCGGCACTCGGTAGGAGTTGAAAAAAACCCGCGCGAATAGAGACTATCTCAAGCAGCTTTAATTCGAATCCAATGCCTATATGAAGCAAGGGGTTACTTGCGGTTTTAGGCCAGATAAGAAAATCGAATATGTCCTGGTAATCTAACATCAGCGTTAAATCACTTATATTCCTGCCAAGCTGGCCCAGTTGAGGCCTCCAGAGGATCCCTAAAGATAGATCAAGAGCGTAAAAAAACGTCCATTGGCGCGGCGCCTCACTATTTAGAAAGGCCTCAAAAGAGTCGTAGTCATTCATCTGAGCTATTGATAAGTTCCGCCCTACCAATCCGATTGCGAAAGTTTCCTTATAGGCATATAAAACCCCAAGATCAATACCCACACCCGGGCGAAGTTGGAACTGAGTATTAATAATCAGATTAGTCAGATTAAGGGGATTCAAAAGAAATTTAATAACATCACTCATGTCTTTTCTGCCAATGCTTCTTGAACCTATAAAGGGCCTGATTGAAAAACCTAAATCCAAGGTGCTGTTCCAATTTTCAGGAAGCGGGATGCGAAAAGCATATCCCCCTATAAGGATAAAATTTTCCTCAACCGAGGTAATTACTCCAGGAGCCGTTCCCTCTGTCCAAAAGCGAATATTCGTAGTAGTAAAAATACCAAGACCCAATCCATTCCCCACATAGCCCAATTCGATGGGCCCCTGAAGATATATGCCGGCGTAGGGATATTGAGTGGCCCCACTGCTCCCGCTAATTACGTCGCCGGCCACATCGGCAGCCGCACCGAAAAAATTGAGCGTGATTCCGCCGACAGAGAATTCCGGCCCCGCCGATCGAAAACCGGCAGGATTGCTGAAGAGGGTGCTTATATCATCTGCCAGGGCAGCATGGAACCCACCAAGTGCAGCCGTGCGGGCGGAAGTGAGTTCTATATTATGACCAAGGGGGTTTTCCCTGGCAAATAGAGATGGGCAAAAGAATAGTATATATATGATTATAAATAAGAAGGCTGAGCTCCTAGGCCGCATCAAAATCCTCCGCTGAAATAGAATCTACTGGAAAAATCCCGCCATTATTGTCAGCTATTTTAAAAGGTATAGAGGCTTTCCCTGAACGATAATCAGCAATTTGTTTCATTTCTCCACTCCCATTATCGGCAAAGATAAAGTCCGCTGAACATCACATCTATGAACCGCCCGCCTACAACCGAATAGCCGCTTCCGCGGACATACCTGAGCTCAACCTTTGACCAGGCTGCCTGCTTTTATCGGCTTCAAGTGAAGTCTTATGCCTAAAAGTATAGCTCAATTTTTACAAATAGCAAGGTTGCAATACACATCAGGCTCCTGACCTACACTTGGGCGCTGTACCTGATATCCTTCACCACTCCGCCTGCATGAATCACTTCACGGTATCTACCGCCTGAAGCTCAGTCCTCCAGGATTATTATCTCCACCCGGCGGTTTTTAGCCATATTCTCTTCAGTGTCGTTGGGGGCCACCGGCTGGGTGCCTCCCCTACCTTCATAGATAAACCTTTCCGCCTCAAGCCCTTGGGAAACAAGATAGTCGACAATCGCTTTGGCCCTTTGCACGGAGAGCTCGTACTGGCTTTCTTCCGTTCCCACCCGGGCCGTATGGCCTACCACCAGGAAGCTCCTGCCTGCTATTTTTTTAAGCGTACCGGCCAGGGCTTTGAGCCTGGGCTTTTCTTCCGGCAGCACCGCGGCCTGCTCGGCGATAAAGTGGATTTTATTCAGGGTCAGGACGACTCCCTCGCTCTTCTCCTCCACGGTCACATCTTCAACGCCCGATTCTTTGAGAGTCTGCTTGACCTCTTCCGCTACCCGGGTCCGGTCCAAGACCGCGATCGAATCAAACCAGGTCAGAATGAACCCTTTAAAGGATACAGATTGATCATCCTCCATCTGATAGTATTCCTCCATCTGGTCGGACATGAAAGAGGGTTTCTTCAACAGGGGATCGTAATATATGGTAACCACATGCTTGCCGCTGATTCTCTTGATCCGCTCATCGCCGTAGGGATCTTCTCCCTGCTTATAGCGCATCGCATACTGGGCCTTGATCACCTCGTACTCTACCTCGTTCCGCTTCTGCCTGCCCAGGTAGCGGTACTCGCAGTAGCAGCGGACCCGGGTAAACTTTCCGTCCCGGAAAGGCTCGACCACCCGCACGCCGAAGGCCCGCCAGGTCTCATTCAGCTCCACCGGCTCGGTCGGAAAGGTCGGAAAACTCCTCAAGGTGGGATACCTTTCCGATTCCGGGACCAGGTAGGTCCCGTCTGCCTGAAGTGAAAACTTGACCGGCACCACATCATCTATCTTTCTGGCCACGTGCCGGTCTTTATGCTTGGTTTCCTCGAATACAAAGAAGCTGCCCTGCACCTCGAGCCTTCCATCCTGCCCGGGCTGCACATCGAGGATTCCCCTCACCTCCCGGTAGGACAAACCGATAAAACGCCCATTTTCATAGCGCCTTAAATCCGCTTTCTCGGTAATCTTGAACTTATCGCCGGGAAGATATTGAACGCTTAGCTCTAAAGAACGAACTGCCGGCGTAATAAGGAAGAAAAGGAAAAAAAAGTAGGTTATTCTTTTTAGGATCTCAGCCAATTGTAGACCTTAGAGGAAGCGGGGCATTCTCGATTCTTTTAGATTTTATAATGGACAACCATATATTTCTCGGCTATATTTCTGGAAATTAATAGTTCGGTTTGTTAATTCATAGGAGATAAATCATGAAAAAAAGAATCCTGGTCACAGGCGGCGCCGGTTTTTTAGGAAGTCACCTTTGCGAAAGACTTTTAAACAATGGAAATGAGGTTATATGTGTCGATAATTTTTTCACCGGCAGAAAAAAGAATATCATTCATCTGCTGGAAAACCCATATTTTGAAATACTCCGGCATGATATTACCTTTCCTCTGTATGTAGAAGTCGATGAGATCTATAATCTGGCCTGCCCGGCAAGCCCCGTTCATTATCAATTCGACCCGGTTCAGACCACAAAAACTTCGGTCATGGGTGCCATAAATATGCTGGGCCTTGCCAAGAGACTGAAGATAAAGGTCCTCCAGGCATCCACCTCCGAGGTCTATGGAGACCCTAAGGTTCATCCACAGCCGGAAAGCTATAGAGGAAATGTCAATCCCTTAGGTCCCAGGGCCTGCTATGATGAAGGAAAGAGATGCGCCGAGACCTTGTTCCTGGACTATTACCGGCAGCACAGGTTGAAAATTAAAGTGGTGAGAATTTTTAATACTTATGGCCCGAAAATGCACCCCCACGACGGCAGGGTTGTCTCGAATTTTATCGTCCAGGCTTTAAGGAATGAAAATATAACTATTTATGGGGATGGAGGCCAGACCAGG
>SDBV01001768.1_pt1 | contig 32327 bp, 28 predicted proteins | sample 2277081 | NCBI WGS metagenome assembly SDBV01 (sample SAMN10402039, study PRJNA504765) | marine sediment metagenome | isolation source: marine sediment core GS10_PC15, 223 cmbsf | place: Arctic Ocean: Southern Knipovich Ridge | collected 2010 | reverse complement strand
GCTCACCTGGTTACCGAATTTTTCCGCGAGAACCTCTCTCGAAATGGGCCACTGCGTCTGTGAAACCACCTTTTCTCTCCGATGACTGCAACTGCAGCGCTTCCGGCAACCCTCTCTTCGAAAACCCAGAGCTTCGCGTCCAAAAAAAGTCGATTTTTTTCGAGTCAGGGGCCATCTGCATCAGTCTGCGAACAGAGGGGTCTAATGACTGGGACTCTTGTTGTGGGGGGGACTCTTGTTGTGGGACTCTTGTTTTGGGGGACTCTTGTTGTGGGGGAAGTTCGCACAATGACATGTCATAGTTGTCGTAATAGATCTCGGGCGACAAAATTGCCCCTCCTGAAGGTATTGTATCGTAAGATGAGTTTGGAGACAGTCGAATTTTCGGCTCAGTCAGCTAAAGAGGCTTAAGGAGGAACACATGAGAACGACTTTCATCGTTGTCGGAATCACCGGGTTGCTGCTAGCTGTGGGGCTGGTGGCCTGCAATCTCAGCGTCGACGAAGACGATATCGACGAGTTCCTCGAAGCCTGCGGGGGGATGACTCTCGAGGAGCTCATGACCGCCAACTCGATCAGCGACGAATGCCGCGACGCGCTCAACAACCTGCTACCCAACGACGAGGACAACCTCGCCGGGAACTTGGTCGCGGCGGGGAGCGGCGAGGTCGGTGGGAACCGGGTGCTGCTGATCGTCGGAGCCGACTCCAGCGGCGAACCGGTCGACCTGGCGAGCGCGGATGTGGTGGTCGAGGCGGATGGGGAGGTTGTCCCCGAGTCCGGCTACACCATCGAGCTGGCAGCCGACCTAGACGGCACGATCGTCTCGTCCGCATGCGCGCTCGACTACTCGGCGAGCATGTACGACGGGGATATCAACGACGCGATCGAGGTCTTCGACGCGCTGTTCTCGATTCCGGTGGGGCTCGAGGCGGACTACCGTATCTTCTCCGACGAGGTGTTGCTCAAGACCGACTTCACCGCGGACAACGCCGCGCTCCTGAACGCGCTCGAGCGGGACAACGCGTTCGAGCGCGCCTCCACCGCTCTGTTCGACGCCATGGGTGACGGGATCTTCGCCGCGGGCGAACGCAACGGGTTGGTGAAGCTGCTGGTGGTCGCGACCGATGGTGGCGAGAACTCCTCTCAGACCTTCACCAACGAGAGTCAGCTGTTCGAGATGGCCAGTGAGAACAACGTGCACATCGTCGTCGCCGGTTCGCTGTTGTCGGATCTGGCGTTCATGAAGCGCGCCGCCAGCGAGACCGACGGCTTCTACTTCTACTCCAAGGCGTTCGGCTCGCTGAAGAGCTTGGTCCAGGGGTTGATCGACGCGCTGGCCGAGATGGGCGCGATCGTGATCACCGATCCGGACTACATCGATGCCGACTTGTACGACGTGACCGTCAACGGCACAACCGTCAGCTTCTGATCGTCACCCACCAAACGGTCCCACCGCGCCTCGACGAATGGTTGAATCGTTCCGACTTGGACATGGGTGTACTGTTCCGTGGAATCGACATCCTCGTAGCCGAGGAGTGTTGCTATGGCACGCTGACTGAGGCGTATGTGAGGTAGGTGCGCGAGACGGGAACTGTTATGATATACACACCAAATAACGATTGTTGCGTGCACGTAATCCGCATTATGATATGCCATTCTTGTCATAATAGATCTTCGGCGACAAAGTTGCCCCTCCTGAAGGTATTATATCGTAGGATGAGTTTGGAGACAGCCGCTCAGCCCATCACAAAAGTAGACAGATAATCCACGATAAAGATGGCGACGGCCGACGAGACGACCGCGTTGTTGACGGACCTGCCCACTCCCGGAGCGCCCCCGGTGGTCGAGAGACCGTAGTGGCAGCTGGTAACCGCGATTATCGCGCCGAAGAGCGCCGCCTTGATGATGCTTGTGACGTAGTCCCAGGGAGTGAGCATGACGAAGAGGTTGGACCAGAAGGTGTGCTGGTCCACGTCCATCATGATGTCGCCCATCACGGAAGCGCTCAACAGCGCCACCGTGTTGCCGATGATGGTGAGCGCCACGAGGGAGATCACCATTGCGATGAACCGTGGGACCACGAGATATGAGATGGGATCGATGGCCAGGCAGCGCAGGCCGTCCACCTGCTCCGTTACCTCCATGGTGCCGAGCTCCGCCGCAGTGTATGCGCCCACGCGCCCGGAGAACATGAGCGCGAGAAGTACGGGCCCGAGTTCCCGGATGGTGGTGAAGCCGGCGCCCCATCCGAGCTGCGATCGCAGGCCGTACCGGTCCACGAAGACGAACGCCTGGATGACCAGGATGATCCCGACCACGAACGCCGTGGCAATCATGATCGGCAGGGATCGGTATCCCATCCGCAGGAGACACCGCCTGAGCTCGGGCATGTCCAGGTCCGGAGGTGCGAGCCGTCGCAAGATCTTGACCAGCAGGCGAGCGGCTCCCCCTGTATCGTAGGAGGCGCCGATGAAGAGGCGCCCCACCCGCCTTATCGGTCGGGTCAAGCTCATCCGTCACCTCCAAACGGGAGCCGGGCATCGTCGAGAAACCTCTTCACCTCACGCCGCTCGCTCCTCATGAAATCAGCGGGCATGCCCTCCTCGATGATCCTGCCGCTCCACATGAGGGCCGCGCGCTCGCAAACCGAGAGCATCCCCGGCACATCCGAGGAGACCACTATCACCGTGTTTCCGGTCTGGTAACGGATGCCCGCGATCATGTCGAGGATCCGCCGGGAGGTCACCGGATCCAGGCCCGCCGTGGGATCGTCGCAGATCAGGATGAGCGGATCCGTGACGCAGGCCCGAGCAAGCGCCACTCTGCGTCGCTGCCCCCCGGAGAGACTGTTGGGATAGCGATCATCGAAACCCGACAGCCCGACCATGGCTAACCGCTCCATCGCCCGCGCCCTCACCTCGCCGCGACCGAGATCGGTCAACCGCCGCAGAGGATACTCCACGTTGGCAAGCACCGTCATGTGCTCGAAGAGGGCGTCGTTCTGAAACTGGACGCCGCAGCGCCGTTGCACATCGAGGAGCTTCTTGCGATCCGCCCTGACAAGATCCACGCCGTCGACCACCACCGCCCCCACATCCGGACGGATCAGTCCGCAGGCCACCTTGCACAGGGTGGACTTGCCGCACCCGCCGGGCCCGATAATTCCCAGCAGGGTTCCGCGGGGCACGAACAGGGTCAAGCCGTCGAGGGCCTTCTCCCCGTCGAACGAACGATGGATATTGACGAGGTTGATCATCGCAACGAGTCTACCAAGTCACGGCACGAAGGTCACCAATCCGGCCGACCGGGTTTTTGACCCCATCCCGGCCTTCCCCTGCGAGGGGAAGGGGAAAATGATGGCGGCCGGCTTTAGGAGGAAGACAGGCCCCCAAGGGAGGGCTTCCGTCCGGTCGAAAAAAGGTGACCCACCGGTCGTTGCGAGCGATGGGTTTCCATCCAAGGAACAGAAGATAGCGCTTTCGCTGATCGTGCCATGCCACTACTGCCTTTACTGCCTCGGCCCACGCAGGCTTGCGTCCCGGCGCGCACTCCAGCAAATTCAACCAACACAATGACCCGGTGTCGTTCAGGTGAACGAGGTCGCTTCGATTGGAATAGACGACCACCGAATAGGATTCGGGAAGTTGCTTGTCCACCAGTACGTGATCGTCCGAACCGAGGGTTCCCTCGGTATACATCGAGTTGATCGCAAGACCCGCCCGGTAACCCGGCACATGGCAGCCCGGCTCCAGGGAGAGCGCGTACCCCATCCCGGAAATCAGCAGGATGCCGCCCATCGCGAGCCCGACAAGCCTCAGGCGTGCGCCGGTCACATTGGAACCAATGATCCCCGCCACGGGAATCGCCGCAAACATGATAGCCGGATACAACAACCGGATCGGATACTGAGACGGTACATTGCCGGTGATGAAGCTCCATAAAACCAACAACAGACTCGCCGCAGCATGGGCTTCCCAGCAAATTTCCTCTATCTTCACCACGCCCCGAAGGAATCTCCACAGGGCAATGCCCACCACGGCGCCGGCAACAATGAACTGCACGGCGTTAAGCACTGCAAGAGGTTGGCCCAACGCCCCCCAAATATCTCCAACCCCATGCGAATCGAGTTCTATGTTCCGCAGATAACCAAAGGCCTCGCCCGTGCGCCCTTTGAACCAGAGACTCCAGGTGACGGGAACGACCCAGGGAACAACCGCGAGGATGATGCCGTAGACGCGATGAACTCCCACGGGTTTCCTCGAGCACGCTAACATCGAAAACACCGGTATGAGAATCCACCCTTCGTACCGGACCATGGACGCGCCTACATAGAAAAGAGACGCGAGCACGAGCCGTGAGATGTTGCCGTTTCTCAGCCAGCTGCCGATGCACACCACACCCCCGAAGGCGAGCCCCATGAACAAGGTCTCGGCGAGCGGTACGGTACCGAGCACCAGCGACAAAGGGGAAAACAACACCCAGACGCTTGCCAACAACCGTTCACGGGGATGCCTGCCATGGTCGATCATCAATATCGCCCCGATTAGAAGATGGAGAAAGAGCGTCAGCAATCTCGGCGCGATCAGGCCATCGCCGGTCAGGCCGACCACGAGCCCGTACAAATAGAAATAGCCCGGGACCCAGAAATGAGAAGGCGAGAAGCTCGGAAGCTCGTACCACCACTGTGCGTGAAAGATCCTTATGTCGTCGTCTATGGAGATGGGAACCAGCAACAGGACGAGGACAATACCTACGAGAAGACGTACCGAGAAGAGAGCAAACCAGGGGCGGAAAAAGACGCCGTGATTGCCGTCTGTCACTTCTCCAGCGCCGCGATCTGCTCGGTGGCACCCGAGCCCTCGGAATTATCCCTTATCAGCTTCAACAATATTCCACCGGTTTTGGGAGCGGTCATGAAGCGCGGCAACTCCCCATTGATGAAGATCACATATCGTGCCCCGATCTCCCGCTGGACCGCCTTGACCGATTTGATCATCGGGTACTCCTTGCCGATCTCCAGCCACCCCTCCTTCTTGACGAGGCCTCCGGGGATGTCCACGACCACACCGTTGGGATCCCGAAGCCGGTATGCGTTGGCGTACTCCGCCGGCCAGCGCGTGGGAAGGATGAACGATATCTCATTGGAAGAAGCCACAGGAGCCTCTACTGCCATGGGCTCTCTGACCGGCTCGCTCCCAACCGCGATCACATCGACGGAAGCCACCGTCTCGACGGCCGGATCGGGTTCGGCCCGCGTCATGCGCTCGTGGTCGATGTCAGGTGTCTGCGACATCCCGATCTCGGCGAGAATCTCCGGGTCTTCGCGATCACCGATCTCATCGCGAACCTCTTGCATGCCTTCCCTGGGCTCTTCCAAATCGATTTCATCCTCCAAAGAGAGATCGTCAATCAACGGCGCGGGCTCCCGAACAATTGCAGGTGTCATGTCAAAACCGGCGATGTGATCGCGCACCGAATCGAGATCTATTACACCGGCCTTATCGAGCACGTATCCTCCAGCGACGGCAATACCGAGAACCGCAACCCATGCCGCGAAACCGGTCAACTTGCGACGCCGCCTGGTCTTTGCCATATTGCCGATCTTGCCGGGCAACGGAAGCTCGCCGCAACCCACCCAGGCAGGATCCGCATAACCATCTGCTTCGATGGGCTCGATCATCTCCAGGTCGTCCACGAAACGAGCACCCCTGATGAAATCCAGTGACTGATCCTTCTCGGTCTTCTCTTCGTCTTCACGCATCTCGATATTTCCGGAAATCAGGCTCAGGTCAGTCAGCGCAGTGGCGATGGGCAAGTGTGGCGGCGACGCGACGACGGTCGCCCTGGAGTCGTTCGCCCGCACAGAGAGCCTGAGTCTCGGCAGTCCGCTCTCCGGATCGTCCTCCACTCCTATGCGATGGATGGTTCCTCGATTGACGGGGTCACCGGTCCTGCCTCCGAAGGAGATCGGTATCTCCACCTCCAGCGCAGGGAACGGACAGATCAGCGACAGGCCGCGCGCGGTCTGCTGATCTCGCAATGTGTTCACAGTGAAGCTCGCTCCGTCCACGCGAAGGCGCACAACTTCCACTGATTCTCTCGAATTGACGTTATAATCGGAATCCTTCATCTAATCCTCCATTCCGGCGACCCGATCCCGGGCCGGATGACTATGTATACCATGGTAAGCAAATGTAGGCAAAAAAACTACACAACGCTACCCTTGCCCAGGGTGCCGCATTGAGAGCAGATCTCTGATTGATGTTTAATTTCAATGTTATATATTCAATCAAATAGGAAAGCAGACGAGATCGACCATGAAGAACCGAAAAATACTACTGGGGATCACCGGCGGAATAGCGGCCTACAAGAGCGCGCACCTGTGCCGCCTTCTTGTCAAGGACGGCGCGGACGTGCGGGTGGTCATGAGCGAAGCGGCCTGCAAGTTCATCACCCCACTGACCATGGAGACTCTCTGCGGCAAGCCCGTACCCGTCAAGATGTTCGGGCGAACCGCCGGACCCCTCGAGCACATCGACCTCCCCGACGAAGCCGAGATCATGGTCGTTGCTCCCGCAACTGCGGACTACCTGGCCCGTTGCGCCGCCGGAAGAGCCTGCGACCTCATCTCATCGATAACCCTGGCCTTCACCGGACCGGTGCTCTTCGCGCCGGCCATGAACACAAACATGTGGAACAACCCGGCTACCCAAAGAAACGTCCTGACTCTCACCGAAAAACACGGGTGGCACATCGTACAACCTTCGAGCGGCGATCTGGCATGCGGCTGGACGGGCCTCGGGAGAATGGCCGAGCCCGAGGAGATTCTCGATGCCGCCCGCGCCCTTTTCAGGAGAGATCTTCATGGGCACCGCGTACTGATCACCGCCGGGCCGACGGTGGAGGATCTGGATCCCGTGCGGTTTCTGTCCAACCGCTCAACCGGGCGAATGGGGTACGCCATCGCCCTTGCCGCCGCCAGAAGGGGGGCGAATGTGGTCCTGGTATCGGGCCCGACCGCCCTGCCCTGCCCGGCCGGGGTTCAGCGCGTGGACGTCCGCAGTGCCCTGGAGATGGAACGCGCGGTCAAAGAAGAGGCCGGCGGCTGTGACGCGGTGATCATGTCTGCTGCGGTGGCCGATTACCGGCCGGAACAGGTCATGGAGCAAAAGATTAAAAAGGAGCACGAGGGTGACACCAGAGTGCTCCAACTGGTGAGAAACCCGGATATCCTGGCGGGCCAGGGAGCGCGCTTCGCAAAAAAGAGCAGGCCGGTGCTGGTGGGATTTGCCCTCGAGACACAGAATGTGGTCGACTCCGCGCGAGAGAAGCTTTTGCGCAAGGGCGCGCACATCATCGTTGCCAACCTCGCGACCGACGGGCTTAGCGGGAACGACACGCGGGCAACCATCGTCGACGACCGCGAAAGGATGTTCGACACCGGCCCGTTGACCAAGATCGAGCTGGCGGAAAAAATTCTGGACCATGTGCTGGAATACTGGTCAAACGAGCGACAAGACCGAGCCTGATGGATCCTCATTTTGGTACGGTGATGGCGGCTACTTTCAAGTATTGTATTGATTTTGGCCAAGAATTTTTTAATAACAATTACATCTAAGTGATAAGAGGTAAAAACTCGATTCCCTTGCGCGAGGTAGCAATAAATACACTCACAGATCGGTAGATTGAGGATGATTCACAAGAAAATTGCAACACTCACGACGCTCCTTGCGGTGGTTGGTTTTCTGTCGGTTGGATGCGGCGGCGGAGCGACGACGGTCAAGGCCGCGAAGCGCGCCAAGGACGAGCAACCTTCCATAGAGGTCTCCCTCGACCGGATCGAGGACATCAAGTTGCTTCAGCAGCAACTGGACGATTTCATCATCAGGTCTCCCGTGTCGGTCAACGCCCCGTGGGTCGCCATGGTCCAGCAGGTCCCGCCGGAAAAGGCGGCGGCCATCATCTCCCAGGTCCAAAGTCGCGCTCCCTACGATCTACCCGGCAGCTGCGTTCCGCCCAGCAAGGTTCTCGTGATTTACAACGAGGAAGTTATTATCGACTCCACGTCGTTCATCGGAGACTACCTCAGTTTCATGACCGCCCTCGAGGGCCTCGGCTTCCCCGAGGGGAGCAAGATCAGGAATAAGTACGAGGGCGTCAAGGCCAACAGGACCGAAATCGCCAACCTGGAGGGCGAGATCGAGGGACTCGAGGCCGAGGCGGACATGGATTCGACGCCGAACAGACGAAAGAGCATGATCGTCTCCCAGATAGAACAGATCGAGGTCAAAGTGGAGACCCTCGAAGAACGCAACAAGACCGCCGAAAATGCGCTGTTCGGTGAGGTGGACGCCCTCAAGACACGCGGCATGATAAGCGCCGATCTTCAACCTCTCGCCTCGTCCCTCTTCTTCGTCGCACAACACGTTGCTCTCATGGAAGACGAAGCGATGATCACCTCCAAGCTGGTGGGCATCCAGCTCCTGCGCTCCATTCCCAACCTTCCTCAGGAGCTCCAGGGCATGGCCAAGCGCCTCATGGGGAGCGTCATGGCGGAGTTGGGCCAGCAGGCATCCGCAGCCCAGAACGCCAGCATCGACGTCAAGATCCAGGACGGCTCGCTGAGAATCAACGTTTCCGGACTCCAGGGAGTCGATCCCGGAGCTGTCCAGCAGAGTCTTCTCATGAAGCTCACCACTATCAAGGACCAGGTGTTGATGGCGCCGGCAACGGCGGCAACTCAGGCTTCCATCGCCAAATTCGATCACAAATTCTTCAAGGGGCTCGCGGAAGCCCTCGCCTCCCTGAGTGGAAATCAATACTCGGCCACCCTGTCCTTCTCTGTTCCGGGGGTTTCGCCCGGCGGAGGTTCCATCGGCTTCTCGACACCTGGAGCAGGCACTCCTCCCCCCGGACCCGGACCTCAGCCGGTACCCGGACCTCAGCCGGTACCCGGACCTCAGCCGGTACCCGGACCTCAGCCGGTACCCGGACCTCAGCCGGTACCCGGACCTCAGCCGGTACCCGGACCTCAGCCGGTACCCGGACTTCAGCCGGTACCCGGACCTCAGCCGGTACCCGGACCTCAGCCGGTACCCGGACCTCAGCCGGTACCGCAACCCGGGCCTGCTCCGACGCCACCGCCCGCAGCTCCCAAGGGATGCCCCAAGGTTCTTTGCGGCGGCATCATCGCCGCGGACGGCTTCTCGGATATCAAGCTCGGCATGCCCGGTCAGCAGGCCGCCAGGCTGATCGGCCGCCGGATCGCCCCCAAGGTTGACGCGGATCACAAGAAACCCACCGAGAACATCGACGGCATCTTCATTTCCTTCTGCGCGGGCAAGGTATGCCGGATGGAAGCCACGGTTAATCCGCCGGCCACCGCCAGGGGCCTCGGAGTGGGTTCCAAGCTGGCGGCCGTCGCCAAGAAATACGGCCAATCCAAGTGCAGCCCCATCGACTCCAAACGCTTCGCCGTCGAATTCGAAAAGCTCAAGGGCGTGTTCTGGATTTCGGACAAGCTCGACTGCGAGGGCATCGAAGATCTCGACTACTGGAGCCGACCTTGCAGGGGCAAGGTCACCAACGTGATCATCACCGGTTCGGGATTGTAGGGATCGCCTCTCCTTCCATGACCAGCGGTAGACAGGTGATGATGATCTCCAAACCTATCATCCCTCCCTGGAACGACTCTGCGAAGAACATCGTCAAGAATCAGGTCGTAAACGGCTCCAGGTACACCTACAGGATCATGACCACGCCCGACGCGCCGCCTGTCTCCCCCAACGCGATTCACGATCCAATCTACCCGAACGGCGGTCGCTACAGCGCGGGGATCCGGCAGAATATCAAGGTGCTGTTCCATGGCCTGAGACCTCGGGGAACGGTTCTCTACCACTATTTTTTCGCGCCAAACAGACTCTCTTCCAGCGCAGGTCGCGTGCAGCGGTTCACCGCCCGGGTGAAGACCGTCCAGACCATCTGCTCCGTACCGACCTCTTTCGACGGTGCGAGCAAACTCCTCTTCACGGATCTGGCGATCGTGCTTTCCAGAGACACCGAACGCCGCTTCCTGAACGCGGGCGTGGAGAGATCGCGGATACGTTTGATCAGACCGGGTATCGAGCCCATCCCGCCGCCGGAATCGGCCTCGCGCATCACCACCAGGCGGAGCTTCGGAATCGATAATGGGCCGCTGGTGATCTTCCCGGGGGACTACGAGTTCTCCCTCGCCGCGCAGACCGTGGCGAGCGCCGCCCCGATGATCCTCCGGGGCAACCCGGACGCGACCATCGTATTCGCCTGTCGCATCAAACGCGCGGCATCCGAGGCCATCCAGCGGGATATTCGGCGTGAGCTCGAGCCCCTGGGGGACCGGGTCAAGTTCATCAACGAGGTGGAGGACATGCCCGCGTTCGTGGGCTGTGCGGATGTGGTTTTGCTGCCCTCGGAGAGCCTTTTTGCCAAGATGGACGTTCCCCTCGTGCTCCTCGAGGCCATGTCCCAGCGGGTGCCGTTGGTGCTCGCGGACGTGCCGCCCCTCGATGAGATCCTCGAAACCGGCGCTGGCGTAGGCGTCCCACCGACGGATCCGGAGGCGCTGGCGGCGGCGGTCACAGATCTCCTTTCGGACGGCGCAAAAAGAGCGCGCCTCGGTGAATCCGGCGAACGCGCGGTCAATGACCTTTTCTCGGCGCAAAGGATGGCCGAGCAAGTGGAGGATCTCTACGACGAGATCCTGAGCGAGCAATCAATATGAATTTCAACAACACAAAGAACTACTATGACGACTTTTCAAACTGGTATGAAAAAGAGCGCCATCACGGCTACCACGCCATGCTCGACAGGCTCGAACTCGATATCCTTTTGCCCCTGGCCAATGACCGGGATGTGCTCGAGGTGGGCTGCGGGACTGGGCTGATCATGCGCGGCCTCGAGGAGACCGCCGGTAGCATCACAGGACTCGACATCTCGCGCGGAATGCTCAAAGAAGCGCGCGAACGCGGATTCGAGGTGATGGAGGGCAACGCGGAACAACTACCATTCGACGAAGGATCCTTCGACCTGGTGTACTCCTACAAGGTCCTCGCCCATGTGCCGGACATCGTGAAAGCCATGAAGGAGATGGGGCGTGTGCTTCGGCCCGGCGGATACCTTGTGGCCGAGTTCTACAACACCCTGAGCTTAAGGCGCGTTGCCAAGCGGATCGGCAAGCCGGGCAAGATCTCCAGCGATCGCACGGAGGCCGAGGTCTTCACCCGGTGGGACACGCCGCGCCAGGTTATGGGGTACATGCCCCACGGGTTCTCTTTCGAAGGATGGCGAGGGGTCCGGGTGTTCACTCCCGCGGCCATGGTCCACAACCTGCCGGTCCTCGGATCCATCCTGAGGCATGCCGAGGAATGGGCCGTCGACTCGCCAGTCGCGCGGTTCGGCGGTTTCCTTATCGCTGTGTGCAAGAAGAGTTGAAGCCGGCCGCCATCATCTTCCCCTTCCCCCTACCTAAACGCATATTCGCTCGGTTTCACGGCTCAATAGTGCAAGATGGACGTAGTCCATCAATTCAGCGCCGATCATCCAGCTCAAGCTTGCAATTCCGGGTATTGGACAGCAGATTTGAGCAGAAGGGGGAACCTAGACACGAAAAACGACCTCAAACGACGGGAAATTCAACAATCGCGCGGCGGCTCAGGAGAGGTTTGTGCTGTTTGGGACAGCAGTGGAACCGAATAGACTTTTTATAAATTCCTTCTCAGGAGTAGCATTGATTTTGTCGGCTATTTTCACCATCTCCTGGTAGCTTTCGGCTTTGTTAGGATCATGATTTCTTATGTTGAACTGTCGAAATCTCCAAAAGGAGGTTGCAACGGCAGCGTATTCCGCGAAGACTTTTAACGATTCCCGTTCTACTTCTTCTATCTTCATTTCATTCTGGTAGCCCGCAACCAGACATTTGGCCTTTTCCAGGGATATACTACCATTTTCTGTACATGTACCGACGATACACATTCCTATATCAAATGATCTATAGTAATTGCTGGCCTCCTCGAAATCGATGATTGCCGCCAGTTTATTATCCTTAAATAATATGTTGTCGTAAAAGACATCACCGTGAACCAATCCCTTTAATAAACGAGGAGATACTTGTGCACAGATGTATTCCTGTTTTCCCTCTAACCATCCAATATAGTTCCGATTTAAGTTACTTGAAGTCACCTCTGAAAACGACTCCATCCCATAGGGGAATGTCTTGGGGAGATATGACGGAGGTGGTATTTTGTGCAATCTTCCAATTGCCTCGCCAGTTTGTCTCAACATCTTTGGGCTCAGGTGTTTACACACTTCGCCATCGATATATTCTTTTAAGACTGCCAGCTTATCTTCATGCCCAACGGCACGATCGCCAGTCTTCGTCTTTATGACCTTGGTCGTTGGATAATTGTTTTTATCTAGATAGCAAAGCAACTCGACAAGAATTTGTATTTCCCCGGAACCTTTATCGTCGCAGACGGAAAGGACATATTTCATTCTATCTGTACAAACGGCATAGCTGGTATTGGCTGAGCCTCCTTCCAACGGCTCGAAGCTTGTTACTTCGCCCGCCCCATATTCCCTTAGTATTTTTTCCACTTCTCCGAGAGTCAATTGAGTGTAAATGGCCATCTTCCTTTAATTTGCCACTTTGCCGCACGAAGGGTCCTCGCATTTCAGTGCATGATAGGCATCATATCCTTCATTTATTCCGACCGTAAAGGCCAGGCCTCTACACCCAACACACTCGGTGTGATATTCGCAACCCTTACACTTGCCTTCCAAATGTTCTTCGATATTCCTAGCCATTTGGAAAAATGGCGTTTCAAGAATCTCATTTATGCTCATGTCTTTTACATTACATAATTCTATTTCAACATCAGCACATGGACGGACATAGCCTTTCGAAGTCAGGTAAATACTGTACATGTGTTGCAGGCACCCATTCCCGGTCAGCGGTGCGTGAACAAGCCAGGAATAACCGTACTCGTTTTCATCGATTTTCAGCAATTTTCCCTTTACCTCATTTAATTGCTCATGTGTAAAGGTCAAATCGGCGAACACGTTCAAACCCCTGCCTCTTGGAATCAAAATCTCTTGATTAGGGTAAATATTGTTATTTCTGCAATACTTCCAGATGTCCGGTGTCTCATCCAATGTCAAGGAAGTGGTTACGAATGAGACTCCGAATCTCAAATCATGGGAGTCTCCATCAGCAAAACCGGCTTTCATCAAATTATCGATGTTTCCCCGAATTTTCCTGAAAGTTCCAGTTTTACCGGCCAGGAAGTCTTGCTTTTCTTCCGACAGGGAATCCAATTTCCCCAATACCGAAACATTGTTGTCATACAGGAATTGGGCCAATTCCAGAGTCATGATTGTCGTATTTGTAATTACAACCGGGATCATATCTTTTTTCTCTATGTATTGTATTAGATCACGAAAATGTGGGTACATTGTCGGCTCTCCACCGCCAATAACGACTACCGATTCCCCGCCAAGGTCTTTGACCTGAGAGATTACATCTTTTATTGTTTCAAACGAAATCTCGCCCGGAGGAGGTGTTCCACTCGTGCCATTGCAATATCGACACTGAAGGTTGCAAACAAGACTTGTCTCGGTCCTCATAGTCAGCAACTTTCCTGAATCTCTTGCTTCCCTGGCCCTCTCGGGAGAAAAGTTATACCCGACCAAGACAGGCGGCTTTGACAAATTGAAGTTTTGCATACTCATTTCCTAATCTTCATCCATCGCTATCAATCGTTGTTGTGCGATTCAGAACTGCCTTTGTTGAAGCCGCCATTAGTCAATGAGCAGCTTTCCACAATCGGGACAATAAACTCGGAGATATGTGGCTTAAATGAACAGCTTCTCTTTAACCGGAATTTCCCATATGGCTTCTGTTCCATCCTTAAAACCTTCCTTTCGGGTGATAATATCACGTCTCTGTACCGTGTCTTTGAAAAAAATCGTGCATGCCATCCACTCCTCGGCCTCCAGGAGGCCAGAAAAGGCAGCAACTTGTTGTTGAAGAGGCTTTTTCGCTGTGCTGGAACGCATCGATCCGGCTGCTCCCCGTATTTTTCAGTAATTTGGGACGCTGGACCTGTCATCCCGGCACCGGGAGCGGCGACATGAGCCGCCGAATTCGCTTGAGAATCGTAGAAAACAGCTTCCTGGGTATCGCGACCTCGGCCATCTGGAACGTGACGTACCTGGCCGAGGACACTACCTTCGCGCCGATCTTGATCAGCTTGTCCCGCAGCGTCGTCAAAGACCAGTGGCTCACGCCACGGGGCAAGGCCACACGCCGAAGGAAATTGCCGAGATTGTACGCCAGCGCAAAAAGCTGCAACCGAACCTGGTTGTCTACGAAATCGTGGCAGGACAGCTTTGTCCACTTCACCGCGCTTTTCCCTTCCTTGATCCACTGCTCGGCCACGCCGCGTCCATTATAGAATCGCACCACGCCTTCAGCGTCCCGGCGCAGGTTGGTCACGATGAAGCCTACGCGGGGGAACAGCTCGCCACTGTGCCACTCGACCTTGGCAACCACCCGGCGCGGCTTGTCCCAACTGTCCGCCTGATACGAGAAGCTCTCGTACCAGATAAACGGCTTGTTCGGCGGACGACCAACCGGGCGGGTCAGCAGGTGCTCGATCTTCCGTCGCAGCACGTTGTTTGCCGGAAGGCGGATGGCGTACAGGTATCTTTCCTCCTCCAGAAAAGTGTAGATGTCCGGGTTGGCAAAGGCGGCGTCTCCTCGGAAGAAGCGCCGAATTTCACCCTCGCGGTACCGCGCCACGACCGGCTCCATCAGGGAGCGCCAGTCGTCTGCGCTGTGAACGTTGCCGCTGCGGAGCATCGCCAGTTCCAGGTCACCGAACTGGTTGAAGCAGAACAGCGGATGATAGCAGGTGCAACCGAAATGGCCGTTGTACGCCGAGCCCTCTTGCTGCCCATACGTTTCGCTCACCGAGCTGTCCATGTCGAGGACGATCTCCCGAATCGGTTTCCGCTGTCGCAGCCTATCGATCCACTTTCCGGAAAGATCCATCAGGGCATCGAGGTTCTCGGCTTGGGTGAGGACATCCGTCTCGAACCTGCCCATCTGGCTGGTCGATGCCGCGTTTCGCTCCTTTGCCCTGCCGCCGATAACGTGTCGCATTGCAGGATCGACCGCGAGCCGCTCGGCATCGTTGGTATCCTCATAACCCGCCAGACGACTGAATACTGATTGCCGCAGCAAGGCCATCATTGTGTGCAAGGTGTTGCTCCCGGTCCGCCAATCAGCCAGGACATCGCGTGCCATTCCCGTCAGTCCGAGCGCCTCGTCGAGTTCCCGGTATACCAGCAGACCGGCGTCACTGGTGATCTTGGAGCCATGGAATTCGAGCTTCAAACTACGGTCGAAAACGACCCGCAAAGCACCATTTTTTCTTTCATCCATTGGATTCTCCGGATTTGCAATCCTCGGAATCGAGGAGAGCCTTTGGTTATGCGGTCGAGCCATGTCTCATTATACTTGAATTGCGTTCAATATCTGGGAAATCCGGGCTAAAAGGGAAGCCTGCCCGCCGTAGCCTCGGCGAAGGAGGGGCCGGGATGGGGCTAGAGTCAGGAGCAAGCGCCGTTTGGTCACTTCGGTGATGAGGATATCGCCCTGGTTTGCAGGCACCGGGCAGGGATCGTTAACCGCTTCCGGTGTTAACATGACCGCGCAGAAATCCGCAGCCGTGTTTGTGTCCGGATTGCCCACATCGCGGCTGAGGCCTACCAAGGTGGATTGGGGCGCCGGCAGGACCGCCCGGTGTATCCGCCCACGTCAGAGGGGACGGCGGATCGTAGGTTGTGCCTCCCCAGCGTACGAAATCGTGGGGATTGTCCGACGCATCGTACAGCGCGGCCGAACTGCTCTCGGCAACCCACCAGATATTCTCGTGATACTGGATAGCAGTTCCGCTCACATCGACATCGGGGGGATCGCCGGTACCTCCGACCTCGTCGTAGAGAACAACCCAGGAGTTGGCGGGCAGAGTGAAAGCGGGGATGGTCAGAATGCCCGTCTGCGTGTTGCCTCCGCCGTCAGTTCCGAACCACTCAACGTACCAGTCCTCCAGATCGACGGGAACGGAGGTAACGTTTACCAACTCTATCCAGTCGGGACTGGAGAGAGAGAGCTCGGAGATGAGCACCGGATGCTCCGTGCATGAAGACAAGTTTATGGATAACTAGATAGTACATCAATTCCGTTTTCATCATGGCAACTTATTCACACATCATGGCGCATCATGCAAATTAGCCGGTACAAACGAAAACAGGAAAAGCCGATGGTTTTCGGTTACCATGTCTCAAATGACGAATAGCATACGAATCCTCGTGGTGGACGACGAGCGCTCCGTACGCGAAATGATCTCGATTCTCCTTGCGCGCGAGGGGTACGAGATCATCACTGCGCCCAACGGAGACAAGGCCAGGACCTTGCTCGAAGCGGGCGAGCATTTCGATCTGGTAATCACCGATCTGGCAATGGACAAGGGCAACGGCCTGCAGGTGCTTTCGACGGTTAAAGATCGAGACCCCCACTGCCCCGTCATACTCATCACGGCCTTCGGCTCCACCGAATCCGCCGTGGAGGCCATGAAAAAGGGCGCCCACGACTATATTGAAAAGCCATTCAACGTAAACAAGTTCAAGATAATCGTCAGAAACACCCTCGTTCATCGCACCCTGATTCGCGAGAACATCGATCTGCGGGCCAGGGTTCGAGGCGAGTTCTATTTCGCCGACATCATCGGTCGGTCGGAGCCCATGCGGAAAGTAATAGCGCTTTGCAAGAAGGTGTCCGACTCCGCCGCCACTGTCCATATCGGCGGGGAGTCCGGGACCGGCAAGGAGGTGGTGGCGCGAGCCATACACTTCGACGGACCGAGGACCTCCCAGGCTTTCGTTGCCATCAACTGCGGCGCACTTCCCGAGCAGCTCATGGAATCGGAGCTATTCGGTCACGCGCGAGGAGCCTTCACCGGCGCCACCGAGGACAAACCCGGCCTCTTCGAGGTCGCAGACGGCGGGACTCTCTTCCTGGACGAGATCGGCGAACTCCCCCTCCCCCTCCAGGTCAAGCTCCTGCGCGCGCTGCAGGAGAGAACGATCCGACCGGTGGGCGCCGCCGCCGAGATTCCAGTGGACGTGCGCATCATCTCCGCGACCAATAATGATTTGCAAGAACTCGTCACCCTGAACCGCTTTCGCGCGGATCTCTTCTACCGCCTGAACGTCATCCAGATAATCATCCCCCCTCTGCGGGACCGCGTGGAGGACATCCCACCCCTGGTGGAGATCTTCCTATCCCAGCTCCAGGAGCAGATCGGGAGCCGGGCGAAGGGCATCGGCAACGCGGTCATGAGAGCCCTGATGGCCTACCGCTACCCGGGAAACGTGCGTGAGCTGAGGAATATCCTGGAACGCTCCGCGACCCTGGCCTCCGGGGAGCAGATCGAGTTGGACGATCTTCCGCCCGGTTTACTGACCGACGACCGGGCCCTCATCCGAAACGGGCCGGCGCTTCCCGACGGAGGTGTCGACCTGGACGCAACTCTGGCGAGCCTGGAGCGGAAGCTCATAGCACAAGCCCTCGATCGGTCGGAAGGGGCGCAAAAACCGGCGGCCGAGCTTCTTGGGATCACCGTGCGATCACTGCGCTACAGAATAGATAAGCCGAAAAACGGTTCGCATGGCGAATGATTGTGACTATTTTTGTCATTTCGCATGACGATTTTCGTTAGAATACTTCGTCAATGCTATTCTTTATTATGCCGACGATGTAAATTGGCGCGATTTTCAGGGCTCTGGCAAGTTTCCACCGAGAGGCATGGATATTGCTGCCACATGGAGGTTGAGGAAATGAGAACCGACAAACAACACAGCAGGGGTTTCACACTCATCGAGTTGATGATCGTTGTGGCAATACTCGCGATCCTGGCCGCCGTCGCCATAGTGGCATACGGTCAGTACGCCCGGAAAGCAAAAAACTCCGAGGCTACGTCCGTGCTGGCGGACATCCGTATCAAGCAGGAGGCCTATCGCGCATCGTTCCACCAGTACGCGGACCTGCAACTCGGCGCCAACTGGATGCCGGACGCCACCCCGGGAGCCGCCGCCAGAGATTGGCCGGTCGCCGGCGCCGTAACCACCTTGCCGGGTGCGTGGCGCATGCTGGGCGTGACCCCCGACCACGGCGTCTATTTCAGTTACACGTGCATGGCGGGAGCCCCCGGCGATGCCGCCGGCGCCCCGTTCACCGGTCTGGACATCGAGAATCAGAACGATTTCTGGTTCGCGGCCCAGGCGCTCCAGAACCTCGACGAAGACCTCAAATGCGGGGGATTCGAGATCTATTCCGGGCAGGGAAAGATCGTTGACCTTGAAGAAGGCGAAGTGGGCTGCCCGTAGAAAAAGCAACAACCCGGGCAATAAGACCCGGCCATAAGAGAATCGAACCAAAAAGGAGCAGAAAAATGAAGAAACTCAACAAACGCGGCTTTACCCTCATCGAGTTGATGATCGTGGTGGCCATCCTCGGCATCCTCGCCGCCGTGGCTATCCCGGCCTTCATCAACTACATGCGCAAGGCCAAAACCTCCGAGGCCACCCTGAACATCGACCGTATCTTCGAGGGTGGGATCTCCTACTTCGAGGCCGAGCATGTAGAGCGCGGCGTGACGGGAACCATCCTGCAACACTGCCTGCCCCTCACGGCCACCTGGACCCCCGACGCTACACCCGGCTCGGCGAAGTACAATGCCGCCGACACTGCTCAAAAGTGGAGCCTTCTCTCGGACCCGATCGCCCTCACCTGGAAAGCCCTGGACTTCGCCATGGGCGACAATCACTACTACGCCTACCAATTCAATAACGAACTTGGCACATCTTTACCCCTCACTGCCCCTGGCATCGCCTTCCAAGCCGCCGCCCGGGGAGACCTGGACGGCGACCTCACGTATTCCCTGTTCGAGCGCGCTGCGGCCCACACCAGCGAGGGAACCATCCAGGGCTCCTCCGGCGTCTACAAGAGTGATCCACTGGAATAGGTACCTTGGCCCGGCTAACCCTCGATCCATCCCCTTCGTTCCTGTTATAGTCCAATTATGTCGTCCCACAGACTCAGGACAACCTTGCTGCCGATCCTCGGTCTCGCCCTCTTTTGCGGGGCGATCCTCGCCCGGTCCACCACGGCGCAAATCTACGATCGGATTCTCACCGACGAAGACCGATACTATCTGCCGCCGGCAACCTGGCTTCGCGCTTTCTCCATCGGATACAACGAGGCTTGCGCCGATGTCCTGTGGGCGACAACCCTGGTCTACTTCGGCGGAAAGGAGAACTGGATAAAACGTGGATCGATCTCGGATGGGCAGAACGACACCGCTGTCCACACGGTAAGCTATCTCGACCTTGTCACATCTCTGGACCCACGTTTTCGCGGGGCATACCGGAACGGCGGGCGGTTGACCCTTTACCACCAGGGAAAAATCACCCGGCAGTCTGTGGAGATGGCAATCGCCCTCCTGGAAAAAGGTCTTATCAATTTCCCCGATGACGGCGAGATCGCGTTCAACCTGGGATTTCTCCACTACTACGAAATGATTCCGGTCCTGCCGGGGCCCAACAGCTCGCCTCAAAGGAAACGGTCCAGGCAAAAAGGGGTGGAGATCCTGCGACGCGCCGCGCACATGGACGGCTCTCCGGCCTACTCATCGATACTCTCTTCGACATTGATGATCAAAGAGGGGCTGGACAATCTGGTGGTCGAGCACCTCAAGGCAATGTTGATCCATGAAACCAATCCGTCCATTCGAAGATCCCTCGAGGCCCAGCTTCGAAGAGAGATCGGCAAGTCCGCCGAGCGTGACATCAAATACATAAAGGAACTGCGGAGCGAATGGAACCGGGAGATCCCATATATCCCCTTCGATCTCTTCTTGCTGACGCGGCCCAATACTCCCGTGACCGCCCAGGGGATCGCCGCACCCGAGTTTATTATAGAGGATCTCTGACCGTTGTCGGAACCCTGCAACATCCAGAAGACGAATCGCGCCAACCGGTTGATCTTCCTGCTCACTTCCCTGGTGGCGGCCACGGCGATCCTCCAGGTTCTCGGCAACGATCTCGTCTGGGACGACCGCTTCCTGATCACTTATTTCAAGGGCCTGGGTGACCCTTCCAGACTATGGGACATCCTCACATCTCCTTTCTGGGACAACTCCACATATGTCTCGACCAGGCTGACGGATTTCTGGCGCCCTTTGACCACCTTGCTCCTGTGGATCACCGGCTTCTTCTTCGGCAAGTGGGCTCCCGCCTACCACGGCATCTCGCTGCTTTCTCTTTTGGGAGCGGTCTTCTCGCTGATCGCGCTACTCAAGCGGCTCATACCCGGCAACAAGTCGGTCGCCCCGTGGTTGGGCCTGGTCTTCCTGGTTCATCCCCTGAGCGCCGAGGTCCTGTGCATGGTGGTGAACACGGCGGATCACCTGGCCTTCGCGTTCCTCACGTTGCAGGTGGTCACCCTGTACGACGCCTTCACAAGGCCCCGTATATGGTATCGCTATCCAATGGCGACGCTTTGGGGATTGCTTGCCTGCCTCTCAAAGGAGATCGGGGTCCTTACCGCGGCGGCTCCGGTGGCTGTGTGGTTGCTCGTACGTTCCACGAAACCCGATCACCCTCTCAAGATGCTCGTCCGCCCGGTCCAGTGGCTGGTTTCGGTTATACCGGCCGCCGCATACATGGTCATGCGATACCTGGTCATCACCACTGCAGGCCGCGAACAGACTCTCCAGCAAAGCGCTCACTTCTCATGGAAGGTGGTCTTTCTCGGAGTGGGCCAGGCGATAGACCGGATAATCGTCCCTATCCCACGCGGAGCCCACACTTTCGTCGGCGACGGCGACCTGATCCCATGGATCGTCTCGGGCCTTTTCTGGGCGGGCATTATCGCTCTTACCGCGTGGGTCGTTGTCAAGCGTCGATTCCCCGGACAGGCCTGGACCGGGTGTGTATTCTTCCTTCTCCTGGCCATGCCTTCCTTGCTCGCGGTGGACATATCGGAAGGATCTCTCAGGTTCCCGACGCGCTACTTCCACATCCCCCTCGCGGGCCTCCTCATCGCGGTATCGCCGTTCGCGGTGCGGAACTGGTCCCGGGGACTGAGGCTCACCGCGCCGATCTTCGTGTGCCTTTTGGCGCTTCTTTCCTGGATCCGGATCTCGGAATGGAACGATCAGGTGTCGTTCTTCGCCGCCGAGACCGATCATCGACCCGACTCCCTGTTCAACCTCCTCAACCTCAGCCAGGTTCTGGTGGAGTCACATGCGTTCACGGACGCCGAGGAGGTGTTGGCCAGAATCGAGAGCCACCCCGAGTCCGGGTCCGATCAGGTCAGGGCCAAGGTGCACGATACCCGCGCGAAGATGGTGATGATACGCGACGGCGATGTGAACGCAGCCACCAGGCACGTCGAGGCGGCGCTTCGGTACAGACCGGACAATCTCACATATGTTCTGGACCTGTGTACTTTGAGAGCCGGGGCAGGATATCCCGACCAGGCCATAACGATCCTGCGCAAGGCCCTCGATTCACCCTGGTTTCACGATTCCAGGCGTAAGGTGATCGAACTTCATATCATCAAGTATCAGCGCGCACTGAACGCGCGCGACAAGCAATGAACCTAAAAATGAACCTAAAAAAGGTGTCTGGCACGTATGGGAGAGGCACGTATGGGAGAGCAAAATGAGTCTGGCATCCTTGCAAAGGCAAAAAACCTGATACAGATCATAGTATACTAATCAGACGGAGCATACTTTAGCTTGCAGAGTTGGTAGAGTTTTAGGAATAGAGGGCATCTAGTGTGATAAATTTGAATTTGTGCATTTAGTGCAAATTCATAACTCATTTTTGGGAGGACACGATGAACAAAATAAACGGACTCATTTTTTTGATGCTTTTTATCGGTGCGTTCGGCCTGGTTGCCGGGTGTGCCGATGATGGAACGGACGGAGCTGATGGCGGTGCTGGAATAAACGGCAACAACGGCACCGACGGCACCGACGGCACCAACGGCACCAACGGTTCCGACGGCGAGGTCGGTAACGACGGTATCGACGGCATCGACGGTATCGACGGCACAGACGCCACGGTCGGCGACATTTTCCACGTTGCCGACACGCTGGTGGAGGACATCACCATTACCATTACGGGCGTTACGATTGGCACGACCAGTACCATTGATTTCAGTGTGTTCGATGATCTGGGCCGAGGCGGGATAGGCGTTACCACCGATTCGGGCGGTGACACACGTTTCGCCATCGCCAAGCTGATGCTCGGCACCAGCGGTGACCTGGACACGTGGCAGAGCTACATCAACCGCGCAAGGGCCAACGATGCCGCCACCAACACAGTCATGCAAGCCACCTACGAGCGCACTGGTACCCTGGAGGATTTCGGGGACGGTACTTACACATACACTTTCGAGGCCGACCTGACCACCGTTGTCAACCCGGTCGACAGTACTCCGATTCCGTTCGTTGCTTCCCTGACCCACCGGGTTGCCATCCAGGCCGGCGGAAACCTTCCCTCGATTCAGGTTACCCACGACTTCGTGCCGGACGGCACCACCGCCCTGGTGAGCCACGTTGTGGCGATGAGCGACTCGTGCAACGAATGTCACGGTACCATGCACATGCACGGCAGCCGCTACGAGGTGAAGTACTGCGTGATGTGCCACAACCCGGGCACCACCGATCCCGAGAACGACGAGTCCGCCGACATGGCCTATATGACCCACAAGATCCATATGGGCGCGCAATTGACGAATGGTTACGAACTCGGCGGTCATATCTACGACGATCTGGGATACCCGCAGCCGGAAATGCACTGCCGCAAGTGCCACAGCGGCGCCGACACTGACACCCCCGAGGGTGACAACTGGCAAACCAAGCCAACCATAGACACGTGCGGCGCCTGTCACGACGACGTGAACTTCGCCACCGGCGCCGGTCACACCGGCGGCGCCGCCACGAACAACTCGGGCTGTGCGGGTTGCCACGGCGCGACCGCCATCAACGGCTACCACGTGACCGAGGACGCCACGCCCAACAACCCTGATCTGCCCGCCGGCGTAATGGACATCACCTACGAACTCCTGAGCGCCGCAGTGGACGGCAGCGACGTGGCCACCATCGAGTTCAATATGTACGCTGACGCTGTCAGGCTCGATATGACCGCCCTGCCCGCCGCTCTGACCACCGAAGCGAGGTATCCCAGCTTCCTGCGCCCCTACGCCATGGACCAGAACGGCGTTACGTCCGCGGATTGGAACAACCTTGGTAACTCCGCGGGTCAACCCTCTTCCACCAGCATCGGCGACCTGCTCGCCGGCACCGGGGGCACCATCACCGACGATGGCACCAACGCCACCGCCACCATTACCGCCGCGTTCCCGGCCGGCGCCTACTTGCGCGCCGTTGCCATCCAGGGCTACTTCCGGCAAACCATGTCCCCCACCGCTTATGTGGCCCGTCACGCGCCTTCCGCTTACATAGCTGTCACCGGCGACGACGAGCGCCGCGAAATAGTCGACAACGACAAGTGCCTGGCCTGCCACGAGATCCTCGCGATGCACGGCGGCAACCGGGTCAACAACGTTATGGTGTGCGCCACCTGTCACCTGCCCAACCTCAGCTCCTCCGGTCGCACCTCCACGGCGACCGGCGGTAACGCCGAGTTGATCTACGGCCTGGATCACCAGTTGTACCCGGAAGACACCAACAACACGCGCGACATGGTCCACGGCCTGCACGCGGCTGACATGCGCAACGATCCCTACATATTCGTTCGCATTCGCAGCGGCAACGAGTATCCCTTCGACTGGAGCCACGTCACCTATCCGGGCGAGCTCAACGACTGTACCGCCTGTCACGACGGCAGCACCTTCGAGATACCCTTCGACGCCGACGCGCTCCCGACGACTGTTGTTACCGGCGGCGAGCCCCTCGCTGACGCCGCGGCTGTCACCGCAGCGCGCGCCACCGTGCCCAACGATGCGGATATCATTGTGAGCCCCATGTCCAGTTCTTGCTACTACTGCCACGACAGCGCAGCCGCTACTGCTCATATGGAGCAAAACGGCGGCGCCATCAAATGGGATCGGTCCTATTGGCTCACCACGGCTCCCTTCGAGACCTGCGAGGTCTGCCACGGGGACGGCAAGATGGCCGACGTGAACCTGGTTCACGAACTCTAGTAGCAGCGCAACCCCTCTCAAAAGTATCCCCTCAAAAAAGTGTCCGGTACCTCTCAACGGAATCATCAACTTGCGTCGAAAAGAATAGAACGCCCTGGAAAACGAGTCCTTCGCCAAAATCAAATTTCGTGGGGGGATATACGAACTGGGACTTTCTCCTGGATTAATTCTATGGCCGCTGCAAACTCCAGATAATATGTAGAAAAAACATGGAATAACGTGAGACGCTTGAAGAGAAGCAGAGTCGCCTAAATGCAGCGTGCACCGCATGGAACATAGCCTGCAATCCGCCCGGGGTACGCAGCAAGTCACTGGACCTTCTGGAGAGCCAGATCAATGAGATCGATGGTCTGGTGAATTACCAGCTCGCCAAGATCCAGCTGTATCTCGCCGAAGGAAGCCTGCTCGAACGCCGGGGAATCAACATCGCAGAGTGATAACCGTCTGCCCTGGCCTTCTACTCCTCCACGATGGAAGCGGCAGACGTGGGCTTGAAGTATTTGATGACGGCCTTGGCCCGTAATTCTTTGTCGGCGGCGTCGCGCATATCGAGGCTCTTCTTGGCTTGTAGCCCGTCCACGATTGCCTTCTCCACGTCTTCGAATTTCACGTCCTGATTCACGCGCTTGTCGACAACCTTGACAATCCAGTAGCGTCTGGAGGGACCGTCGATGATGTCGCTCACGTCGCCACTGCTCATCTTGTAGACCACGTCTCTCCACGCTTCGGGAATTTGTCGCCAGCTCAGATAGCCATGGTCCGCGGGGTTCTTGGCGTTCTCGTCGAGGCCAGGGAACTTTGATCGGGCGACCTCTTCGAAGGACGCACCGGCCTTGATATCCGCCAGGTCCTTCTCGATGGCCCCTCGGTCCCCCTTGCGCATGATCTGCCACACGTGCAGCTCGGTTTGAGGCGGCGGACGGGCAGGTTTCAGGATGGGCGGTTCGCTGGACCCGCACGAAACCATGGGCGAGAACCCCGCACTTTACGTAATCCCGCAGCTCGTTCTTTACATAACGAGGTAAAGAGAAATCCTCGGTGCCGGTCCGGTCCAGAAAGGTCTCCAGATGTGCGATCAGTATCCGGTGTAAAAGCTCCTGCTCAGGTTCCCTGCGTCTGTATTCGCAGGTCTCGTATTAGGGTGCGCCAAGCATCGCACCCTAATCGGTCGTTCACGCAGAAAGTTTCAAAAAATCTGGGTACGCTCCTTCGCCGCCTTCACCAACCGTATGTGCCGGTGCTCCCCGCCGACGTCCCCCAGACCTCCTTGATGCGTGCACCTTCTGGAAGAAATACCTGTACGTCGTCACCAACGCCGTGAAGTCCGGCCTGGTCAACAAAGCGGCCGAGTGGAAGGGATTTTGTTCCTTCAAGGCGTCCCTCAGCGGCAAGCCCATCTTTGCCCAAGGCGTGAACCAGACGCTGCTGCACCACGCCAGCCGGGGCAGCTTCCCGCCCTCCTGCGACGAGGTGGTTGTCGCCCTGGACTGGGCCGCCTGAGCCCCTGCTGGAACCGCCTAAAAACCGCACCCCTCCCGCAATCAACCGGACACCTGCGCCCGCGGCATGCCGATTTCCCTCGTGAAACCCCAGCGCCCACCATCCAGTCCCCTGGAGCACCCGATTTCCCGTCATCTGCGAGGGCACAACTGCATCCGTAACACCCTCGAACCCTGTGCTCGGTACCAGCCCTTCATACAAACCAGCCTGTCGCCTATGTCTCCTTTTCCTGACAACCGAATTCCTCGCATTTTCAGACAGTTCCACAAGGGTGGCTCAGGGGGAGCTCAGGCGCATCGCCAAATTCGAGCAACTGCGCGAAACGCTGCTGGAGCAGAACCCCACCCTTCGATACACTGAGAAAAGGTGCCGACTTTTCTTGGATTGTTCAGGGAGAACGGGTGCTGATGGCGGCGCGACCCGCCGTGTTGGACAAGAGGTGGTATTCGTGAAGAAGAAACTGGCATCAGGGACCGTAGCATGGCTCGTGACGTTGTTGTTTTTTGCGCCAGGAGGGTGCAAGGCGCCAGAGGAAGATTCTTCCGGTGAAGAAGGGAGTGCCTGTGACGCGTATACCGGACAGGACGAGTGTTGTGCCAAGGACGACCCCTGCGGGCTCGCCGAGAATGGGAATTGCGACTGCGACGGATGTTCGTGGGATGACGGAGAGTGTGGAATGTCCTTCACTTTCACCGATGCGTGCTACGATGATGAGACGACAGAGGTGGGACTGTATCAGGTGGGGAATAACGACAACTATGTCGACGGCGTGGACCCGGCCTGGGAGGGACTGATTTTGGAGGAATACGGCCAAGAGTACAGCGTAAAGATCGAATGTGACAACGGTCAGAGAGTCTGTTTTGGCGCCTGGTCCGCGTCGGGTTGGTACTGGGGATGTTCGGAAAACTGTGAGGAAGCCTGCGATGCGTGCTGCGTTAGTTGCCAGCACGGTCAGCAATACACAAAAGAACTCGAGTGCAACTGACGCCCTGTCGGCCTGTTCTCGAGGCGCAAGCAGCACTTTGCGGAACGCGGCGACCAAATCTATTCAACCCCCTTTTCGGTATGGGATCGTCTTTATCTCCAGATCCCTATCGAAGTCGAGTTGTGGCGGCGGTCTGGCCGGTTTTATTTCAGGTACTTCGAAAGAGAGTCCTACTCCATCCAAATACTTCTTTATCGAAGTAGTATCAGTGATCGCCGCGACGATGCGCATCTTGCCCCCTCTCAAAAGTGTCTGACACCCCTCGAAAAAGCCCTCGATTCACCCTGGTTTCACGATGCCAGGCGAAAGGTGATCGAACGTCACATCATCAAGTATCAGCGCGCACTGAACGCGCGCGACAAGCAATGAACCTGAAAAAGGTGTCTGGCCTTCTTGTAAGGTGCTGTTCAAGTGGACAACATGGACGGCATGGACAAGGTGGACGCTCCAGTCCATCCTGTCCACAGTCCACTCCGTCTACTTGGTCCACTGTCCTGCTTTGCCCTTGCAAAGCACCCTTGCAAAGCAAGTGACAACTTGGTTGTCATGAAAGTGCAAATCCTGTTGTCATTACCACGATCTGACGATGATTCGAAGAACACCATTACTCTTTAAAACGTCAAAGAACATGGGTGCTTGGCGATTTCTTTTCCCCTTTGGCCGGCTGCTTGCATTAATAATGCTATTCATGCTCGAAAGAACCATATCGATTTACCCTCCGGCGCTCCTGCTTGGGCTCACCTGCTTCGTCGGGGTCTTCGCATGCGCCGACATCACACCGACCCAGGTCTGCCCGGTACCGACGGAGTTGAACTACTCAGACGTGATGCCCAGGCGCCTCGAAGGGGTTGATTTGCTGTTCGTAGTCGACAACAGTATGCCGGATCGCTTCCCGGATCTTGTGACGCGCATGGCGCAGATGGTCAACTCTCTTGTAAACCCCCTGCCCGGCTGGCAATGGCCATCGGCGGATAATGTCCGCGTGGCAGTGATCAGCTCCGACATGGGCCTCTCATGGAACGGCAAGCCCTATGAGTACGGCGACGGCTGGCCGGGCAAAGTTCCCTGTTCGGCGGTCGGCGACGACGGTCGATTTTCGACTTATCCCGTCGACAAAACAGTGCATATACTGAACGACGTGATCCCGTGCGACGGCTCCGGTGCCCAGTGTCCCACCGGCTGGACCTGCAGCGTAACCGAGTTCGATGAGATCGGCACCTGCCAGGCCCCCGGCGGAAACGGCGAAGAGATCGCCTGCCCGGCGATGCAGGGAACCTGGTTTGAAACGGGTGAAGAATGCGTTGAAGACAACTCCGGTATAGCCTATGCAACCGCGTGCATGTCCGATGTCGGCACGGATGGATGTGAGTTCGAGCAGCCGTTCTCTTCCGCGTTGAGAGCGCTCGGCAGACCGGAGCAGTCTGATTTTATCCGCCAGGACGCGCTCCTGGTGGTGGTTGTCATCAGCGATGAGGATGATTGCTCCATCGAGGACGGGCCTGCGCTCTTCGGATCCGACGAGGTTCAGGGAACCGTGGACAAGGATAAACTGGCCATCGCCTGCGGTGAAAACCCCGACGACCTGTTCAGCGTAAAGCATATCTACGAAGAGCTGATTGCCGTGAAGACCATTCCCAACAGCGTGTTTTTTGTGGGCGTGGTGGGAGTTCCCGACGAAGACGATACTTGCCAGGGAAGGGGCGACGCGCTCGCCAATTGCCTGGAGCACCCGGCCATGCAACTCAACCCCATTGCAGATACATCAAAGACAGGAGCGTACCACTACTCCGACGCCTGCGTTGACAGCGCGGGGCGAGGCGCCAAACCCGGCCGGCGGTTCGTTCAACTCGCAAACGAAGAGTTCGGTTCGATGAGCACCATCGTCTCCATCTGCGGGGATGACTGGTCTGAAGCGATGGAAAATGTTGCACGCTTGATAGCAGCACCCCTGTGCGGCCTCTGTTATGAAAAGCCCCTCGAATGGAATGCCGCAAAAAAGACCGCCGAGTGCGATTTGCTGGTGGAGTTCTACGATCGGGAAGAGTGCCCTCCAGAGTTCGGTGATTCACAACCGGAGAAGACGTCGAAATTTAACTATTCCGACAATACGTATCAGGATGGGATCTTGTGCAAATTACCCAAAATCCCGGTCGAGCTGGATTGCAGGCAAAACAATTTCGATCAGGTGAATGAACAATTCGGCTGGTACTACTGTGAGAATATCGGACGCGAGGACTTCAAGGATACATGCGAGGACGGCGAAGACAACGACAACGACGGTCTGGTGGACTGCGATGACCCGGATTGCCAGATCTGTCAGATCTGCGGCGGCACCGACGCGTGCACCGGCCTTTGCAAGTACGTCCCGGAGGTGACACCGGAGGTAGAGGAGGAAACGTGGGGGAAGCCGCTTGTCGTTCGGTGCATCAAGAAGTTTTCTTCCCAAGACCCGAACTGTCAGGAAAACTCGTTCGAGGCGTGCAACGACGGGCTGGACAACGACATGAACGGCATCTGGGATTGCGACCGCGTGAGCATTGACGAGGATAAGGACAACCCGCATTCCGCCGATCCAAACTGCTGCCCCATGCGCAAGGAAGGGACAAGCTGTGTGGATATCGATACGTCCTTTTGCGGTGGAATGTCAGACGCGTGCGTGGCGCATGCGTCCTTGCTCGGGTGCAATCTGCCGGATGATCTGTAAAGTGGAAAGGGGGGAGCCGAGGCGCTGTTCAAGTGGACGGCATGGACGAGGTGGATGCTCCAGTCCATTCTGTCCACAGTCCACTCCGTCTACTCCGTCAACCTGGTCCACTACCCCCTCCCTCTCCCTTTCCGAATATGATATGGTCCACGTTCGCCCGTCGCTCTCAAAAGGCGATCGGCGCTACGGAAAAGGAGGCACAAGTGGTTGACAACCTGGCACTATCCAATCCCCTCGAGAGGTTGCTTCAAAAGGATCGCGACGACTTCACCCGGGCCGACATGCTGAAGGTTGTCAGGGAACACGGCATCGAGCGGTTCACTTTTCACTACACCGGCATCGACGGCCAATTCAAGGAACTCAGGCTGCCGTTCAGCGACATCGAGTACGCCGAGAGAATACTGGCCTCGGGCGAGCGCGTGGACGGATCGTCCCTCTTCAATGAGCTCGTCACCGCCGCCAACTCGGATCTCTACGTGATCCCGAGCTACAAGACCGCTTTTGAAAACCCGTTCGACCGGAAGAGTCTCGATTTCATCTGCCGGTTCCTCGATCGGGACAGGAAAATGGCTCCCTTCACACCGGACAACATCCTGGGAATCGCCCACGAGCACTTCAAGAAAACCACCGGTATGGAGTTCCACGCGCTCGGAGAACTGGAGTTCTTTCTCCTGCGGGAGGGAGGGAACGAGTACTTCAGCCCGCCGAAGCAGACCGGCTACCAGGCGTCGGCGCCGTTTTTCAAAAGCGGAGCGGTGGTGGACGAGATGGTCCGGATCCTGTCCCGAATAACCGGCGCCGTGAAGTACGCCCACGCGGAGGTCGGCTTCATCGATTCCGTGCGGTCCGATAGGCCGATGATCTCGGGGAGGCGCGCGGAGCAACACGAGATCGAGCTGCTCACCCGACCCGTCGAGGAGATGGGAGACTTCCTGGCGCTCACCAAGTGGGTTATTCGCAACGTAGCCTATCGCAACAACATGCTGGCCACCTTCACGCCCAAGTTGGAGGAAGGGGTAGCCGGGAACGGGCTCCACTTCCACATGGAGTTGATGAAGAACGGCCGCAACATGATGATCGACAAGGACGGGGATCTCTCCGACCATGCCCTCAAGCTCATAGGCGGACTCATACACCACGCCGCCACCCTCTCCGCATTCGGAAACACCGTGGCGTCCGCGTTTCTGCGCCTGGTCCCCAACCAGGAGGCTCCGACCAGGATCTGCTGGAGCCACTCCAACCGCTCCGCCCTCATCCGGGTTCCCCTCGGCTGGGCCCGGGGTTCCCACCTGGCCAAGGTGGTCAACCCCGATGAGCCCTCCAAATACACAGACGATCGCGGCGTCCAGACGGTGGAGATCCGCTCACCGGACGGCTCGGCCCTCTTCCATCTCCTGCTGGCGGGGCTCACCAACGCGGCCGAGTACGGGCTAACCCACGACGGGATGATCGAGCTGGCAAAAAAAACCGAGGTCAAAGGGGACATCCACGACGACCGGGAACTCTTCAACAGGCTGGAGGCCCTTCCGGGAAGCTGTGTCGCGGCGGGCAAGCTGCTCGCGGAGCGCCGTCATATGTACGAAAAGGACGGCAACTTCCCGGCCTCTGTGATCGACAACGTGATCGGATTGCTCGCCAGGGAGAAAGACGACCACCTCAACGAAACCCTGTCGCATATGTCTGCGGAGGAGCGGCTCACCGCAACCCGGCAGATAATGCACCGGGACATTCACAGGCACTAAACATGACAAAGAGAACCGCCTATATCTTCGCCACGATCCTCGTATCCATGATCGTCTTTGCCTGCAGTGATGACGACGACAACGCCGACGACGGCTGGACCGAGGAGACCTGTCAGACCCACTGCGAGGGCGTCCACGCTGAGGATCTGGAGAACAGTGCGATCGCCGGGGTAACGTCTTCGATCACCGAGGACGGCACTTGCGAGTGCAACTTCCAGCCCTGCTTCACCTCCGCCTGCATCGCCTGGTGCGTCGAGAATGAGGACGTGGACAACGGACACTGCTACCTGTTGGAGTGCATCTGCGACGATGATCAGGCGGACGCGGGCTAACCCGCACTCACCGACCCACTCCCGCCAGCTCTCGGGCGAGTGGATCGCCTGATATCCACGCGCTCATCGTGAAGGCGGACCTCGCCGCTTCGAACGCGCCCCTCCGCAACCTGGCCAGCCCCGCCGCCATCCACAACTCGCTGTTGTCACCGTCCTCGATGAGCGCCCATGTGAGAAGGCTGTCCGCCGACCGCGGTCTGCCCTCTTCCAGAAGAGCGAGGGCCCTGTCGAGGGTCCCATCCATCTCGATCTCCTCCACCGCAGAGAGGTCCGTCCCCGTGCGGTCCACCGTCGCGACCCTGCGCTTGGAGACCACTTCCCTCGCGTGTGTTTCATTCGATATCATTGTCCCGGTCCTTTCCCCGCCCACCTGATGGGCGCCGTGGGTTTTCTGCTTTTCCCTGTAATCGGACGTTTGGGGGAGGAGTTGCGAAAAAAATGAAAAAAGTTAAAAAAAGAAAAACCGACGCCCGGTCGTCCACCTGCTACCATTGAGGTAACTTTCTAGACGGAGGATCACATGAAGTTCATTACGCTTATCCTGGCTCTCGCGACGATGTCCTGCAACTCGGTCGGCAAGCTGGATGTGTTCGACGGAGGCGCATACTGGCCCCCTCAGGAGGCGAGACACCTGAAAGGGTGAGACCGTCATGATATGGTCCACCCAGGAGGTGGCTCATGTCACGACCGTCGAAGTTCACGGATGAGCAGAAGATGGAGATAG
>SDBV01001767.1_pt1 | contig 32334 bp, 46 predicted proteins | sample 2277081 | NCBI WGS metagenome assembly SDBV01 (sample SAMN10402039, study PRJNA504765) | marine sediment metagenome | isolation source: marine sediment core GS10_PC15, 223 cmbsf | place: Arctic Ocean: Southern Knipovich Ridge | collected 2010 | reverse complement strand
GTCCGGATACTTGAGCAGGAAACAGGGTCGGCAAAAGGTATCGCTGAAGTCCGCTTCCTCAGGTATCTCAAGCTGGTCGGCATCCACGTACTCGCCCTCGTCGTTCTTTAGCTTCTTGCAGAGGCAGCACCTAGTTATCAAGATCATCCTTATTCCTCCTCAATGTCGTTAACGTATGCATCACCCACCGGCCCGACGGTCTGGAGCGCCTGGAGCAACGCAGTCTTATCGACATCTTCCGTTGCACCATTGACGGTCGTGTACATCACCGAGTCGTGGATGGGTATGCCATAGGTGGTCATCTTCGCCGCTTCGATGAGCTGGCGTGGACTGATCGGTATGTGTAGCCTGGGATTGTTCCGCACCGTCCTGGCGAAGTCGGTCAGCTTTTCCGCAATGTCCTGGTCAACGCCGCCCTTCTCCTTGAGGATGTTTATCTCCCACACCCTGGGCGGGTATCGCATGGGGATGGTGATTTGCGCCCTGTTCATCAGCGCGAGGTCAACGGGGGAAACCTGATAGTCGTAGCCCTGATTCATGGTGAACCAGAATGTGACGCCCTCGGAAACCTTGACAAGCTCGTTCATGAAGGGAACCCATGCCTGCCTCCGGTGGTCGAGCAACCCGAACAGCGGGTTGAGATTGTCGGGATGCGTCCGGTTCAACTCGTCCATCACGATCACGCAACCAGGCGTCCGGATGGCGTCCACGAAGGCGGCTTGCTCGAAGTACGTCCCTCGCTCGACGCTCATTTCCTTCTGCCCCCACCAATCGCCAGGTTCGGTCACTAGCTCGCAATGCTGGACAAAGCACATCCGGTCGTTGAGCGCGGCGAATTGCTCGGGAAGGGTAGACTTGCCTGTACCTGTCGGCCCACTGAGGAAGATGTTGACTACTTCCCCGCTCGTCGCCCGTGATTCGATTGCGATGAGCAGCCGGAGAATCTTGTTATCCACCCAGAAGGCGTCGTCCGGTGCTGGCACAGCCAACGCCGGATGGGGCTGGCTGGCTTCCGTGACTTCGCGTATCTCGTCCACCGGCGCAGGCGCTACGGCCTCTCGCCCCACTGTCGGATTCACGATAGCATCCCGGAGTCTTCCGAGGTCGCCACCTACGACACTGGCTGGTGGAGGGATCGCCGGCGCAACTCCGCCGTGTATAGAGGCCGCGTGACTATCCACTGCCCCTTGTGAGTAGGCGTAGTAGTCACACGCACCCTCTGTACAGGGAAACTGCGTAAACTTGGGCATCAGTATCCTCCCATCCGTGAAGTTGGCTCTATTGGCCTATCTGGGTTTGCGAGGGAAAGCCCTTCGTAAACCCAGATAGGCCATCAACTTTCCCAAGTTGATGGCCTATCCTACAATCGTTTACAGGGTATTGGTTTGGTAATTGGTGCTAGCTAGTGGCTTGCTCGGTAGTGGCTTCGCTTGCTCCGTTGGTGCTGACTTCGGTTGCGTCTGGTGCATCGGCTGGAGCAGTAGGCTTTTCGCTTTTCGTGATTTTCTCCGCTACCTCTTTTGGAAGCCTGTCAAGGCGTCCGTAATACTTCTTGCCGTCCAGCCATTCGCCCTTATCGTCTCGCGTTTCGATGCCTAGCGCGTTGACTGCCTTTTCGCAAGTGTCAAACTCTTGGCCGTCTTTGAGCGTATAGAGGTAGCCAGTACCGTTGCCGTTGCCGTTGCCAGTGCTGCCAGTGCGAGTCTGTTGCGCCTTGGGCATACCATCTTCACGACTTTGAATGATGGACACCAGTATTGCGCCCTTGCCATCGTTGACGACCCATAGGCCGTGCGTGGTAGGCAATTCACCTATCAGAGGAGAGACGGCCTCACGAACGGCGGTTTGAATCTCCTCTGTTTTGGCTTCGATGGCAGCGCGAGCGTTTTCAGTGTCAATCTCACGTGTTAGCTTCGCCATTTTCTCTTGCAACGTCTCTAGGTGGGTTTTGTTCTCGATAGTCATCGGTTCAAACTCCTGTTGTATGGTGATATTTTGGTTTGAGAGTGAACCAATACCCTGTATTCAATTGTTAAGGTGCAAGCCACGGATGGCTTTCACTCATCCGTGCTGTTCGTTCGCTGCCGCTTGGCTTCGCGCCCGCGGTGCAAAGCCATTATAACGTCAAAATAGCCTTTTGACTCCTTCTAAAAGTAGCTATATTCTCGTGTCAACACATGCCTGTGAGTAGAGAGATTTGGTCATCGCTTTTTGGGCCTCATGGATGGATGCTGGAGACCGGAAGCTCGGTTCAGGAGGCTCGATCCAGATCGCTGCTGGATCGGCTCCGGCCCTTGAATCTGGCCTCGCTAACTACCGCGCTAGTGAGTTGCTACCATGCTATCACAGATTAGCAAGCTAGTCAAATAACCATTGACGCGAGGTCTGAGACGTGATACACTGGCTTAGACAGGCTCTCGTGGGGCGTACTGCCTACCCCCTGTAGGAGCCAGTCTATACAGGGGTGCAGCCCCGCTAGCACCGGACTGAGACTCGTTAGCGAGTGGGGCTAGCCATGCGGCGGGGCTGCACCCTGTGAGACGGCCTCACGGGGCCATAGAGCCGAGATTCAGAGGGCCAGGAGGAGAGCATGACCACATCAGAACAAGGCCGCGAGCTGAGGCTTGAGACCTGGGCTATTCGAGTTGATAAAATCTTGGACTGGCAGGGTCGTACCAGGCTTTGGCTCGCTGCCAGACTCGGTATGGACGTGGGCCAGTTTCATCGACTCATGCACGGCCAGAAAGGGGCGACGCTGTACCCGAAGCACAAGAAGGCCATCGCCGAATGGCTGGACGTTCACCCTGGAGTCATCTTCGATGAGGAGATCGCCGGAGTTCTCCTGCGGCTCGTCGAGATTAGCAAAATGCTGGGGCGAATGGAAGGTGCTCTGGACAAAGAGCTCTCCGACGTGTCGGTTCGTGGCTACCGCGAAAAGATGCGCAGCTTCGTTGCTACGTACAAGTGGGAAGTTGACGAAGAGAAGCAGCAGCTCTCCGACGCCGAAGCCCGGAGGCTCGAAGCTGTGGCTGCAAGCGTGGAAGCATCGTGACATCGACCAGCAGGGAAGAACAGGCCGCCCAACTTGGTAGAGAGAGTGTGCAGAGTTACTACCAATCGTATATCGCACAGTTTGGCGAGCCCTACATACGCTACATCAAGCTCTTGTTGGAGGCTGCTCCGGAGGACCGACGCGCGATCCATGAAGCGTATCAAGAAGCCTACACCAGCGAGACGACAAATGCAGGCCGTAATGCGGTCGCAGCCATTCTTGACGTGACAGTGGAAGAACTAGACCAGGTTTTCACCTGGATACAGCCACCGGGGAGTTCGTAATGCTTATCATGACATGCCTAGATTGTAGTGGACGCCTTGAATTTGGGCCAGGCAAACTACTTACTTGCACCGAGTGCAAAGCTGAGAGCGATCCACTGGCAGTAGACTCCGTCGCTAAGCACGGTGTCATGCTTGTAACTCCCGGCAGCATCATAGTGGACACCCCGCGGACAAGAATGGCTACGGTTATCTGGATAGACGGAATCCTTACCAACAAGGAGCCAGCCTGGACTCACCTCATCGTCTGGCCACAGGCCGGTGTTTTCGTGTCCTGGCTTCCGGGGACGACCGGTGAAGAAGCGATGAAGACCTGGGTGCATCACCGCGCAGAGTTTGGCCCTCTATCGTATGACAGGCAGCTTAAAAGAGAAAGCACACTTATCTACATCGACACCGATGTTGAACGGGCGGACGCTAACGAGGTGTACTTGATTCACTGGGAGGAAGTCGGTGTTGTCGTGCCCTGGCCGGAGGGCTCGACTGTCAAAGAAGCGATGGACGCCTGGATAGCAGCCATCCGCTACTAAGCCCCGAAACAAGAAGAGGCCCCGCACACCTCCACCGAGGCAGATGCGCGAGACCTCTGTACCATACAACAAGATGTGAGGACGTAAAAAATCAAATCCAGGCACCCAAGACTGGAGAGACCCATTACGTCCAACCGCCACCTTGTTGCGATAGTAGCACATTCGTACCAACAGCGCAAGGGATCGTGAACATGATAACTCACTCTACGGAGCCAGCGAAGATGCTGGAGCAGATAGAACCGGGAGCCGTGCGCCTGCGCCAGCAGATAATGACCTCGGTGGACGAGCTTTGCGAGCTCCTCGTAGATCGGGCGCGGTACCGAGCCGAGGAATCCGACTACCTCGGTCAGCGTACCCCAGTCGCCCTGGCCGAGGTAGAGATGCAGGTTGCCATCTCAGTCCCCCTGCAAGAGGGGGGCAAGACAGTACCTCAAGCTCGCCGCGAGGCTCTGGTTCAGCAAGCCTTCCGCGAAAGCGAGCTTTGGAAACAGGTCAACGCTCGATGCAAAAGCGCTCAAGCTACACTGCATATCATGGATGGCAAGGTCGAAGCCCTTCAGGTACGCATCGGCGGCAGCAAGGCCGTTCTTGGCTACTACGCCTCGATGCTCGATTACCTGGGTGGTATCGACGGAGCAATAAGGTTCTAGGAAGGAAGCAATGATGACTATTACAGCTTGGCTCGTCGCAATGTTTCTGACCACAGCCCGCAACTGCGTGGGGCATCGCTACAAGGACTACCGGAGTGTAGCCTACTGCTGGGAGTGTGGCCTAAGGAAAGATGCTATCGAGACCTCGATAGCACTGGGGTTGCAATGATTGACCGGCCCTTCGTGCTCAAACCTCTCCCTCCTCCCGAAAAGGTCAGGGTGCAGTTCATTGACGCTACCTGTGCAAGCTGTAGAACCTACGCTCTCATAAATACTAGCGCCGGGAACATCTGTATGCGCTGCCGTCTGATATTCGCGGCCCATACTCGTTTCTTTCGCAAAACTCATCCAAGGAAGGAGTAAGAGATGAAAACGCGCATTATTGAAGTTGAGGAACCCAGGCCCGGGTTCATAGGCACATTCATGGTGGGCCTCTTTGATGAGGAGTGGAATCGGCGATCTCTCACCGCAGTCGGATATGACCCTGCGACCTCCTTGCTACACAATCTAGGCTGGGTCGGCGAGCATTTCCTCGTTGTAGAACTGGGTAGAGGGCATGGCGCGCTCTTTCACCACAAAAGCGAGCCCCGATGGGACGTGCCAGAGACGGGTATCTACTTCGGCCCGATGTTCCTGCCCTTTATGGAGTGGCTCAAGACCCAAGACCTGAGCAGACTGGACGAACTCCCAGAGCACGTAGTTCTGGACGGGCCCGGAAGCGTTCTAAGATCAAAGGAAGATGAAGGAGGTTAACTGTGCCAACGTCAGATACGGATAAGAAACCCACTGAGACCGCCGAGGAAACCACTGAGACCACAGCGCTCGCGGTCCCGAGCTCTCTGGAGGAAATCGGGGACCAGTTCATGCCGGGGATGGACGAAACAGACTTCGTGCCTCCCGTTGTAACCCTGATTCAGGGGCTAAGCAAGGGACACACCGAGGACAAGATAGACCTGGGGGTGTTCTACTGCCCTCAGTCGGGGGAAACCTGGGAGACGCTCAGCCTGGTGCTGCTCAAGGTCGCCAGAACCCGTGTTCTATTCCACCCCGACGAGTTGGCAGCACCGCTCTGCCAGTCGGATGACCGGCTCAATCCACGGCCCGGAGGAAAGTACCACGGCCACTTCGACTGCGAGAATTGCCCTGCTCGCCAGGACGCTCCCTGGCTGGTGTCTCCGGAGGAGAAGACTGCGAAAGAGCGCGATCCTGGCATATGCCCTCCTGGGTACACTTTCCTTGCCGTCGATGCAAACACAGGCATGCCGTTCATCCTGCGGGTCAATGGCACCAGTGTAAGTCCATGGAAAACGGTGCTAACCACCTTCCGAATGCGGCACAAGAATGTGCCCTTCGCAGCTCCGGTCGATGTTAGCAGCAGGAGTCGGCAGAACGCGGCCGGTCAGTCATTCTACGTCATGGCTCCTGCGGCTGGGTCTCCCTTCGAGATGGAGAAAGTTCAGGAATACTGGGCCATGGCAAAGGAGATGCAGGGCGTCAGTCTTTCGGCCTTCGAGGAGGATAGGGCCGCGACCGAAGAGTGGATTGTTACTCTCGCCGCTGACCCTGATCTCAAATATACCCCAGATGGACAAGCAGTGTGTGAGCTCTCGCTGAACATGGCCGACGCCACTGCGGTCTGGGCGCGCGCATACGACGAATTGGCGGAAGAGATGAACCTGCTAGCAGTCGGCCAGCAGATACGCGTTATCATCCGGCCTGCAACCGAGGAGGTTCCTGCAACAGTGATGTCGTTTGAGGTCGTCCACGAGGAAGTGGCAAAGAAGGTCACCCGAGAGCAGTTGCGGGATATTATGCGGTCGGTCGGCAAAGCCGAGCTGGATGCTCAACAAGGCAAAGAATTGCTCACCCGCGCTTTCCCGGATGTTGCCAGCACTCCGGAGATGAACACCAACCAGGCGGTTGATTTCATCGCCATGCTCGATGGCACAAAGCCGTGGCCCTGGGACGAAGAGGGTGCAGCGAAGCCCGCGGAAGAAGAGCCGAAACCCGAAGAGGAAGTGGAAGTGGGTTTCTAGGCTAGTCCTGTGATATGGCGAATAGCGCACCATAAGTACGACGGCGCTCGCTGGTTAAAGAAAAGGTGTTGGGGATACTTCGACACAACCAACGATAATGTCTGCTCTGAATGCAAAGCATGGGTTTCGGGCGACGGTCAATAACAAGGCGCTAGCTGGGGTTAGCAGAGAGCTATTTGTGCGGGAGGAACGCAGGCAAGTTGAACGGGCTTGTTCAGAAGCGCACCCTCCCGCGACCCAGCCACCAACTTGTGGACAAAGGAGCTGCGTGGGAGTTGCCGTGAATTCGAGACCAAGTTGGAATTGTCTCGTAAAAGCCCTTGCGCTCACTCGTGATAAATGATACATAGTACCTACCCAAGACTGGAGGCAGCAAGTGAACTTAACGTCTGAGGTAGCGGCGGCCCTTGGCCCGACAGGGCCACTGACCAAGCTACCCAACTACGAGCTACGCATTGAGCAAGCACGCTTCGCTCAACGTATCGCCTATGTGCTAGAGCGGCGCGGAAGGCTCGTAGCTGAAGCTGGCACCGGTGTGGGCAAATCTATGGCCTACCTCATCCCCGCGATAATCTCAGGCGACCACGTTATAGTCAGCACCTTCACCAAGGTACTCCAAGACCAACTCCTCAAGAATGACATACCCTTCCTGAACCAGCACCTCAAGCAATTTACGGGCGTCAAGCTCAAGGGCCGAGTCAACTACCTCTGTCTCTGGAAGCATAGTACACACCAAACAGCAGTAGAGCGCAGGGAGATCGAACCTCTCCCGGACTCACTTCGGGCTTGGGTCGCTTCCACCCAGAGTGGTGACCTCGACGAATACACCGGCCTACTACCCGTAGAGCTACGTCGGAAATTAACTGCGTCCAGGGACGATTGCCTCCACCGCAAGTGTCCAACATTCAAAGACTGCTGGGCCGAGGACGCCAAAGAAAAGGCTTCTCTTGCTCAGATCGTCGTGGTGAACCACGCACTACTCATGGTTGACCTGGAAACAAGGGGTGTGCTGCCTGCGGCTGACCATATCATAATTGACGAAGCGCACCACCTCGCCGATGCAGCGGCGAGCATGCAAGAAGTATCCCTCACCATCAACCGCATCAACAGCGTACTGAGGGCCAACGTCGCAAGGGTAGACCTGTTCCCTCAAGACCTGGCTGGTCGCGTATCTTCGATGTTCTACACCTGGCTGGAGGGTTTTGCCGACCGTCTCGGAACTAACGACCGCGAAAGCTACGAATGGCCCCTCGCCTACTCCGCCGACGTTCTGGAGTCGCTGGGCGAGCTGGTTACATGGTGGAAGACACGCGGACAGGCAGTTAAAGACCGGGTGTCAGAAATGACGGTCCACGAACAGAAACTCCATGAGATTTCCCTGGAGCAGATATCCAAAGAGGTTGACAAGCTGTGGCAGCTCTACGCTGACTTCGATGACCTGGCCAACGCAAAGCAGGCCACAGACCATGCCTACTGGATACAGCGCGACCGAACCAGAGGAAACTTTACCTATTCGCTGCACAGCACGCCGGTAGATGTCGCTCCCTGGCTGGCTTCGCGCCTGTGGCGCGCAAGCGACTCCCAGGCTCCCAGCGTGATCGCTGTGTCGGCCACGCTCAGCCAGGGTACTGACTTCTCGCACTTCCTCCGTGAGACCGGCTGTACGAGAGTAACCACCCACGTCGAGGGCTCCCCGTTCGATTACAAGACGCAGGCCATGTATTACGTTCCGCAAGTTCCTCCCCCGAATGGGCCTAGAGACTCTGAAGATCGCCAGGACGTGATGGCCTGGGAGATCAAACGGCTTGTCCAGGCAACCTCTGGAGGGGTGTTTGTCCTATTCACTTCCTGGGCTCGCTGCCGATATATGTATAACCGGCTCCTGCCTGAAATCGAGAACGAGCGGCCCGTCTACGTACAGGGCGAGTACCCAACACTGGAGCTCATCTCTATGGTCAAGCGGGACGGTAATGCCGTCTTGTTTGGAACCAAAAGTTTCTGGGAAGGTGTTGATGTTCCAGGCGACGCACTCATGGTCGTCATAATAGACCGCTTACCATTCCCAACGCCTGCTGACCCTCTATACAAGGCGAAATCACGCTATCTGGAAGCTATGGGGCTTCGACCCTTCTTCACACTTGCCGTGCCCGGTGCCACCCTAGCTCTGAAACAGGGCATGGGTAGGCTCATACGTTCCAAGGGAGACAGGGGTGTCATTGTCTTCCTTGATAATCGGATCGTATCAAAGGGCTACGGCAAGATTATCCGCGACAGTCTGCCAGACGCGCCTCTCACGCGCAACTTCGAGGAGGTATCAACATTTCTCGATGACCTCATCATCCTATTCTAACCTGGACGTGCGACACATACATGGGCCACCCGGCAGTGGCAAAACGGAAAGAGCAATGGGACTAGTCAAACAGCTTCTCGAAAGAGGGGAGTCTCCGGATTCCTTGGGCTTCACGACGTTCACCAAAGCCGCCGTTCATACATTTGAAAGTCGGATTTACGACCAAACCGGCCTGCAAGGGAGGGCAGACCTGCCCTACGTCGGCACCGTGCACTCCCTTTGCTTCCGCCTTCTAGGACTCCGGCGTAGCCAAGCGATGTTGCCCGCGGACTGGGCTCATTTCTGTGATGCTCTTAACCTGGAGTACTCCCCCGAAAACTGGCAGCTAGACGTAGAGCTGCTGGAGCCATCAGCAAGCGGGCCAAAGGATGCAGACCAGCTTCGGTCATTCTATGACTTCTATCGTACCTCCGGTGCAGCAGATGTCGAAAAGGCATGGGAAGAATATCACTGGTATCGGCAGGTGCCTAGCCTCAGACGGGTGCTCCTGTTCATTTCCAACTATGACGCCTACCGCGCCGACCACGACAAGCTGGACTTTACGGATATGCTAACGACCGTGCTGGAGGAGGATGTTCGCCCAACAGCACAGCAGTGGATAGTCGACGAGGCTCAAGACCTCAACCCTCTGCAGGCTTCGGTGCTGTGGCGCTGGCTACGCACCGCAACTTCCGTTGCTTTCTTCTCTGACATCAACCAGACGATCTATTCCTTCGCAGGCGCCGACCCTGTCTGGCTCACAAAGCTTCCCCTGAGCGAAGACCTGCACGTAAGCCGGCGAGTTCCACGACGACCTAGAGACCTGGCCGTGCACTTGATCTCGCGCAATCGCGTCCGCCACACGACTCCGTTCGTGGCGAGAAATGAGGAAGGTTCGCTAACTCGAACATGGCACCAGCCCGACAAACTGGTAGACGATATTCCTCTGGGCGAGGAGTCGACTGGGATACTGGTAAGGAACCGGTATCTGTTGAGGCCGTGGATCGACGCACTAAGAAAGCGCGGCATACCCTTCCGCAATCTTCGGGGCTTTTCTCCTCTAAGAGATATCCCCAGGGGAGTGAAGATCGCTCTGCGCGTGGCCATCGGTTCACCCGTTTCTCTCCCCGAGCTTTCGGCCCTGCTTAATGAGGTGCCTCAGAAAGAATGGCTGCCAAGGGGGGTCAAGGCTCAGGTGCAGCGTATGGCCAGCTACGACACGTCGCGGTGGCTATCCCTGGACGACATACAAACCATCGTGTCCTCTGAACGGTTGACTGACATGTTGCGAAGCCTTCGTGGTTGCCTGACACCACTCCGCAACCCCTCGGGTGAGTGGAAATCTTACCTGGTAAGTCTGGTGCAACGCTTTGGCATCGAGGCCTTGTGGAAGACGGAGCCGGTCACCCTTTCGACTATTCATGGGGCAAAGGGGATGGAGTTCGACCATGTTTGGTTGTCAACAGACATGACCAAACGCACGTGGGAAGGTTCGCACATCGACGACCAGGCAGAGCGGCGAGTCTTCTACGTTGGGCTTACTCGGTGCAGACAATCGCTCGTCCTGCTAAGAAGCCGTCGAAGCTACCACTATCAGGAATTGATCTGATGGGCACACTTTCCGACAAACACAGAGAGCACCTGTACACCTCAGGGTTGAGCGACGAGACCATCGCTATGATGGGGTGCGAGTCGGTCACTGCTGACCAGATACCGCGGATATTGAACTGGCCGAAGACGTGGACGTCCGGTGGCATACTCTTTCCCTATCCCGGCATCAAGGACTTCTACCAGGTACGCTTTGACGAGCCACAGGAGTTCAAAGAGGAGGGGCGAGAAGTCCGCAGGGTGCGCTACCTCAAACCCAAGGGTTCATCGAACCACGCCTACATACTTGATCCGGTTCGAGAAGTGCTCACCGATCCCACGAAAACACTTTACATCACGGAGGGTGAAAAGAAGGCCGCCAAGCTGACCCAAGAGGGACTTCTCACCATAGGACTCTCCGGAGTGTGGAGCTGGCTAACAGCTACGGATGCTGCGCCGGGAGCCAAGAAAAAGAGTGATCTGTTGCCTGGCCTGAGGCGTGTAGCCTGGAATGGACGGCGTCTGGTCATTATCTGGGACAGTGATGCCGTAGACAAGCCCGACGTTTTGCAAGCAGGCGCGAGGTTGCGTGCAACCATAAGTCAACTGGGTGCGATAGCCACCTTCTCTGTGCTGCCTGGAGAGCCAGGTGAGAAGGTAGGTGCCGATGATTTCCTTGTCAAGCATGGCATAGTCGAACTAATTGCTTTTCTTGAAGAAAGCCGGAGAGACGCGGAGCTGCGCAACTTCGACATCTCTCGCATTGTAAAGATGATGACCGACCCACCGATATACCGCGTCTCGGTGTTCAACAACGAGGTGCAAATGAGCATCAAGGATCTCATGTCTTTCAAGGCTTTCCAGGTCGTAGTTACCCAGACCTGCAACCGTGTTCCAATAATGCAGGATGCTCGATCTGCGTGGGTGTTGTATTTCGATGAGTTGTTGGCAATGGTGCTAGAAGAAGAAGATGCCCCAGAAGAGGCCAGCACCTCTGGCCTGATCTGGCAACATACCATAGGCTTCCTGAGTCACGAGATTGACGAACCTCGTTTCGTAGAAGGCGGACATGGCCCTCTGCGAAACGAGACCAACTTCTATCTTCACGGCTCGGCCCTGCTTCAATACCTACGTGCTGAAATGGGAACTGCACCAGGCCCGGCAGTCTGGACGGCGTTGCGCCAGAAAGGTGCCTCATCCACGCAAAAGTGGTTCAGAAACGCCGATGAAAAATGGGTGAAGAAAAGGGTTTGGATTTTACCGACGAACGTGCTTGAGGAACCTCAAGAACTAGAAGGAGGCCCAGTCGAGTTTTGAACGTCTCTCAGCTTTGCCTCACCTCTAGTGAAAAAAAATCACCAACCGGGTGGTGGAGAACAATCAGCTATGAAAAACCACGCTTTTGGGCGAAAACGCAACTATGTGAAAAAGTGGTGAGGCAAGCGGGGCAAGTGAGGCAAACGCCTGTATACAGCCATGAATCTATGCCTCACTTCTCCAGATAGAAGTGAGGCAAGGTGAGGCAAGAGGAAGCTTTTTGCCTCACCTTACCCCGGCCTTCCAGACCAGTAGTGAGGCAAAGCTAATATGACGACAAAAGGATACAGCGGCAAGCCCAGCATAGACCGCCTCAAAGACGGTGCAGACAAGATCGGACGCCTGTATGCCAGCGAGGGTATAAGCAAGCGGGTCGAGCTCGGGATAAAGCAGTGGGACGAGATCGAAAAAGATTGGCGCGGGGGTTGGAAAGATGTTCTCGACTGTCCTCTTGACCCTGAACGCTGCGGCGACGTACCGAAGTGCCAGTTTTGCAAAGGAACGGCTGTCGAAGTTACCGCGGTAACTCTGGTGCTGCCTCCTGCTCCCGTATTTGAGCCCGTGGACTCGCAGGAGAAGCCATCGCTGGAAGAAATCACGACGAAGCTCAAGGAAGAAGCCATGATCCTCGCGGGGACCTGGGGCATGATCGACGACAGCGACGATGAGGAGCTAACCGAAATGCTTTCGGATGGCATTGATGAGGTGGACAACCTGATGATCAAATTCTTTCTCGCCGGTGGAGAGGGTTGTCCTCTCGGCGGGTGCTCCCCGGAGGCAGCAGTCAGGTGCAAAGTGTGCGCAGGGGAAACATCATGACGCTGAGTGACAGAGACCTCAAAGAGGCCATACGATCAGGACACCTAGTGGTTGAACCTTATCGTGAAGAAGCGATCCAGCCAGTAAGCGTTGACCTTACCATGGGAAACAAGCTGCGGGTGTTCCGCGGCGAACGCTACAACCTCATCGATGTCAAGGAGGAGATGCCTGACCTGACAGAGATCGTGGAAATCGACGAACTGAACCCCTTCATTCTCCATCCGGGAGCCTTCGCCCTTGGCATCACGCGGGAGTGGCTAGAGCTCCCCAGCGATCTCATGGGCCGACTCGATGGCAAAAGCTCGCTGGGTCGGTTAGGACTCATAGTGCACTCTACCGCAGGGTTCATAGACCCTGGTTTCCAGGGAAGCATAGTGCTGGAGTTTACCAACATAGCGCCTTTGCCAATTACGCTTTATGCGGATATGCCGATTGCCCAGGTCTCGTTCTGTCGAACATCGAGCCCGTCCGAGCGACCCTACGGACATAGTGCTCTCGGCAGCAAGTACCAGCGACAAGACGGCCCGACGCCAAGTCGCTACTACCTCAATTTCAGGTAGAAGGAAGAATTTATGGGCATTCAAGTGTTCTACGATGATGACAATGCTGGCTACAAAGCTATGCTGCCTAGATTGAGCCCAGGACGGTTACCTAGCGTTGCCAGGCCATCATCTGCCATTGACTTAAAACTAGACCTACTCACCACGAGTTTATCGCAGCTGGCCTTTATGACAAAGAGAAATGTGTTCCTCAATGACTTCGGAGGTGCTCCACCGGAGACTGTGGTAGACATTCAAACATCTTGGTATGAGCTTGGGCTTACTGCTCACCCCTTCATCTGGACTGAAGCGATGGCGCGAACGGGACTTGCTGCCGCAGGTGCATTAAAGCAACCGGGTCCGGTAACCTGTGACTTGCTATCCCTTCGTCCCATGATGTGGCTGTACGAAAAACCGCTTGTGATTCGTATCGAATTCGATGATGGGGATAAATGGCATCACGTTGATTCATTGCTCTTGGCCGAAATGCTGGAGTGGGCTACGACCAAAGGTAAGGCAGGGCTATACGCTCTTCAGTGGCGTGAGTTTTTTAAGCCGGAAGAAGGCACTTTCGTTGGCATTACCCATACCTTCTACGAAGAAGGAACAGGCAGCCTCGACGAGTACGGGCTCAGCCTGGTTGGACGGTGTTTGTTCTTACAAAGCCCGTATATCGTTATCCACAAGAACGCTCCGGTCACTAGCACCCAAAAACGGGTAAACCGAGCGGAGCCCTCGATGGAAACAACGGTTAACGTGGTTACTTTTCGGCAAAGGAAGACTGTCTATGCTGAACGAGGTGACGGCGACAGGACGGTCGATTGGTCTTGCCAGTGGTGGACTACAGGGCACTGGCGCAACCAGGCCTACGGCCCTGGCCTGCGAAACCGGCGTCCAACGTGGATAGGACAGTACATTAAGGGGCCAGAGGGCAAACCTCTCAAAGATGCAGTGCGTTTGGTAACCCGATAAGAAGGAAGTGCAGTATGACGCCTCTCCAGCAGGGCCAGTTGCTCGCATCGAAAAATGTGGTTACTGACACCGACATCACTTTTTATGAGACTCCACTGCGCCATATTCGGACGCGCGAGGTATCGAAATATGCTCACCAACGCATAGATTCGATAAGGCTGGCGAGGAGCTGGGCAAAGAAAGGAGGGTGGGGCCGCTTCAACCGTGATTATTGGGTCGAATCTGCAAAGCAATCAATGGCCGAGCTGCAGGCGATGCTAGCGGCGCTCGATGCCTCCGGAGCTGCACTGGTCGCTGCTAGCAGTAAAGAGGGAGGATGAAAAACCGCTCCTCGTGGTGGACAACACAAGGAGCGGAACAGACGGAGGTGTATGAGCAATGCGTGGGATGGCAAGGCTCGCCGTTCGTCGCTTAAAGATATACCACACTTTTCTTTGAGGGACAAGTAAAACATGCCTGGTCGTTGGCACAATGTGAAGTGCATGGTCTGTCCTCGACGAGGGCTAATCATTGATATGGTGGCACTGAGGTCTCCATTGACGGGGATGGCACAAATGTACATCTGTAAAACCTGTTCTGGGAATGCAGAGGCCCGAGGAGGCAATCTCCAGGTCGAGAGTGAGCCGTCCAAACCGATAGTCGGTTCAAGAAAGAAGAGAGATGGAAACTAAAAAAATGGACAAAACCCTTGCTAGGTTCGTGTCCAAAATAAATGTCCTTCCGAACGGCTGCTGGGAGTGGACAGGTAATCGAGCTCCTAACGGCTATGGGCGATTTTGGTGGAACGGGCAGAAAGGACTGGCACACCGCTTCGCCTACGAAACCTACATAGGGCCATTCCCTAATGGTACAGAGGCCGACCATCTGTGCCGAAATCGTGCCTGTGTCTGCCCTGAGCACCTAGAAGCAGTGAGCCGGAGCGAGAATACCCGGCGAGGTATTGCCGGACAACTTGGGATAATGTGCAAACAAGGGCACTTTATGGATGAACGTAATACCTACACTGACCCACGTGGGCATCGTGACTGTCGGGCCTGTCACAATCAACGAAGTAAGGAATTCATTAAGGCCCATCTGGAACGATATGCAGAATATGCAAGGAAGTATAGAAAGGAGAAACAACATGCCTAGGCAATTTATATATGATGGAAGGACTTTTCCGGACCCAGGTGAACACCTGACGCCCGACGAAGTACGGACATCGATGGTCACCTTCTTTCCCGAGCTGTCTAATGCGGAGATCAAAGGGCCGCGGGCAGAGGGCGACGATCAAATCTATGAGTTTGAGCGCCGGGTGGGGACAAAGGGAGTACTCCCAGATGAGCCCGCTTGTGCAGAGCTTGGATGCTGGCCGGTGGCGCCCTTGCCAGAGAATATAGTCACAGTGACGCTCTGTGAGAAGGACTACCGCACCCTTGTACAGAAAGCGGAAGAACAAGGCATAGGCCCCAGTGAACTGGTCACAAAGTGGCTATCTGAATGGAAGTCATCATGACGGTCGAATTCAATATCAGGCCCCACGCTATTACTCCTGAGATGAATGTCGTGGACATATTCGTCGACGGCACGATGGTAGGGGTTATGTTCCCCTGGGGCTCTAACGGAATCAGGCTCATTAGTGCTCATATCGAGAAGGAGCAGGTAGAGGAGGACTTCGGGGGTGTAGTAATAAAGGAAGACGGCATCGAAGGTATGTCTCCGATTCCATCTCTTTTTGTAGAGTTTCACCACCGCCGCTATCAGATAATCGATGGGCGAATTGTGAAAGAGGAAGAGGAGCCAGCAGATGGCAGTCAATAACCAAGAAAGGCACGACCGTATTATCCGTGTCATCAGCGAGGTGCCCGAGAAGAAGTTGATGATTGTGGAGCTAGCCCAACAAGTTTGGAGCGCAGAGGGCCCGGACTGGGAAGCGGTGCAAGCTCGACAACCTGAGCTCAACCTGGCCATCGCTGAGGTTCGGACGTATAGCCAGGGTACCGAGCGAGCCATTAAAGCGTTAACGGAACTACCGGCGCGATGAACTACCAAGGGCCCGACAGGGAGAAATACCCCCTGGTTGTGTTGGCTCGCAAGCTCCAACGGGTAGTTCCCTCGCTTAGGGGCATTTTAGATGAGCTACAGAACGGTGAGCTCATCATGGAGTTCATGGCGCTGGTAAGAGAGTACCTTCCTGACCGCGAAGCGGAGATACTGGGGCATCCAACCGATGGCCGTATCTGGACGTTTTGCAAAATCTTCGGAGAGAAGTATTTCCCTCTCTACGAGGAGATGTTTGATGCAGGGTATGAAGAAGGCGAGATGTACCATCAGCTTACGGAGAACATACCCATCTGGCGCATCGCCTTCACCTGGGATGACTATCACGACCTGGACCAGATCCGGCCAGGCCTCGTTGCGTTAACAACCCTGGTCAACACCCCATGGATGGACGGCCAAGGCGCAATGGTGCCGTTGCGAGAAGCAGCAGCCAAACTGTGCGGGCAGGCCGTCATTAAACGGATACCGGCCAACGGTTGGCACCCGGACCAACTTGAGGAACTGCTCAAAGACACCAAGTACGCCTTCTTGGGGATGTTCGGGCGGTGGCTTCATCGAGATACCGGTAGTCCCTGGTTGGATATGTCGAACGAAGAAGAGTCCTACGGTGATCTTGCATGGAGCAGGGACATGGTGGACTACATGACCGAGCAGTGGCCGATAACCGAACGATTCCTTGAAGAGATCCATGGCTTCGCGGAGAAAATCGAAAAGAACCCAGGACTGCTGCGCGACGTCGTCAACACTATAGAACAGCGACAGGGGCAGTTAGCCCTACCGATAACATCGGAAGGTAAAACATTGGTGGAGATTTTCAACCCGGATTTCGGGCTTGAGAATCCAAACAGAGGGGATGGAGTTGACTATGGTGAACAAACAACCTACGGACTTAGAATCCGAGTCTAGCCCCGCAGAAGACTTGACTAACGGGGCCAGTCCATGGCGTTGGGCACTGCCGGAGAGCTTGGAACTGCCAGCAGACCCGCTCCGGCTCAGGCTGGATTTCCACTCACAGGCGGTCATCCTCAGCACGTTTCCTGAACTGGGAGGAGGCTCTGTCAAGGTCGTCTCGGCTTCGGACGTGGCACACTCGCTGGCCAGCGAACTAACGGTCAGCTCAGGCATCCTAGCGCCCAATACTCTGTGGTGGGCAAACACGAAGCTAGGCGCAGTCATAGCTCTCTGGAGAGAGCCTAAGATGTGGCAGGTCGCGTTGCAAGAAGAGGCGATGGGAGCACCGGAGCGGTACACGATACCACTACCCGGGTTGATCTTTATCTGCGCTCCTGGCCGCGCTCCGTGGGTCTTCGCTGCAAAACGGCGACCCACGAAGCCAACCGACAAGGTGTATCGCTGCCCAACCTTTAACATCTTCAACAGCGGACGGGTTTGCCCTGGAACACACAAGTTTCCGGATGATGTCAAAGACGTGCCTGAGTCTTTCTTCCGGAGCTTCTTTTCTCCCACCGGCGACGACAACAATCGGTCTAAGGCTTACCCCCAAGACCTCAAGAAACGCTGGGAGACCCTGAATGGCCGGGAGAAGTATCCGATGGGCGATCTCATCGCCCATTCACGCATAGAGGATCTACTCACAATGGACGGGGGATCGTAATGTTCAAGTTCGGCGACCTAGTCAAGACCAACGATGGCTACTACGCGATTGTCCTGTTCGTTGAAGGGGGCGAGGCCGGTGTGTTCTTGGGCAACGGCATGGTGACCGTTTATGAGCCAGGGCATCTTGAACACTGCCCTGGGAACGTGGAGGTATCGAGCTTTGTAGGGATATTAAATTTACCAGATGGAACAGGAGTTCACCGATGGGTGATGGATCCTGCACCGGTGAAAGAAGGGTCACTATGAAACCTGTAGGGCATCTGACTCGCTATGAAACCGGACTCTTCGGCGAGCGCGGAACACACTATAGCTATATCACGGCTGGCAACGGGGTCTGGATCGAGGCCGAGGGGCCACTTCTTGCTGCTCGAATACCTGTTGCTCCGGGCACGATTCGCGGCCTGGCTCCTGATATTCAACAGTTGGTGCTACGGCACGGAAGAATACCTAACTACATCTGGCAGAAAGCCATGACCCAGCTCACAGCTTCAATCAGCACCGAGCTGTTCATCGCCATCACCTGCATCGACGGGCAATACGAAGTCGTGCGTCCGGAGCAAGACCGCGATGCTTCTCATGTCAAATACCAGCTAGTGGAAGGCACGATCCTGGACATGCACAGCCATCACCAGATGCCTGCTTTCTTTTCGACCACTGATAACGCAGACGAAACAGGCTTTCAGGTCTACTGTGTTCTTGGAGGGATAGGAGTAGCCGACAGGTCTCCTCAAGTCCATCTCCGTGTGGGCATCTATGGGCATCACTGGTCAATTCCGTGGGACTCCATGTTCGAGGGTAAGAGTGAAAGCTTCCTCGACATAGGCTTGCATACAACCAGTATCAGTGATCTGACAGGCTACGACCTGGTACCAGAAGAACTCGGGGTCGACCCACATGATTTATCCCGTGGAGGTAAAACGGGGTTGGGAGTCGTTGAGAATATAAGAGCGAGGATTAGACGTATGGGGGTGCACCTGTCATGAGCAAAGTCTTAGTGTTCCTGCAAAATGCCTGGAAGCATGGCGCTCAGCCCGAACAACGTCAGTGGCTCGTGGACGAAACTCCAGAGGTTAGCCGTGACTTCTGGGAGAAGGCGCTCTGGGCGAGTCCCACTGGTGAGCGATTGAAATGGATGCTCCCCAAGAGCTGCGAAATCCGCGTTGGCAACGCCAGTCCATTGATCGGTGATAACTCGCGCTCGAAATTTCCGATGGATCCGCTCCACGTGATAGCTCAAATCGAAGAGTGGCAACCGCGCGTAGTCGTGCTGCTTGGTAAGGAATCGCAAAAAGCACGGTCAACCGTAGAGGCCTTTAACCTCGGTATAGTCGACGGGCCGCATCCGGCCTACCGAGTATTCTCAAGAAGGTGGGGATTAGTAATACGGCAGAAGATCATAGCCTCCATCAATGAACAAGCTGCTCAAGCAATGCAGGAGAGGGGAAAGAACAATGCCATACGTAATCGCACCTCGTGAGATCGACAGGGTGGTGCTAGTCGGCTGTGGAGGCACCGGGGGTTTCGTCGCAGAGGGGCTATGCAGGCTACTTCCCAAGAATATAGAGCTAGCTTTTGTAGATTACGACAGGGTGGAGCCTCACAACTTGCTCCGGCAATCGTTCTTCCGTGACGACCTGGACAAGTTCAAGTCCGAGGTGTTGGCCAACAGGCTGGCGCGGGCATTCGGTAGAGAGATATCCTATACCGTTCTGCCCTTCGGGAGGTTCCTGGAGTCACAGCACCGAACCGGCAACCTGATTATCGGCTGCGTGGACAACGCTTCTGCACGCCAGTCTATCGCCGAAGCCTTTGTCTCCTACGTGAGAGGTTGGTGGATAGATGCCGGTAACGAGTTCAACTCAGGGCAGGTGCTCGTCGGCAATCTGGGAGAGAAGGCCTGCTTCGACAACATCATGGACGCGGAAAGGGAACTGTGCTACGCTCTTCCTTTGCCCACAGTACAGCGTCCAGACCTGCTAACCTCGGTGCCGGAGCAGGCCTCCGGCGACGTGGACTGCGCCGAAGCGATAGAGCTGGGCGACCAGAGTGCGATCATCAACCAGATGATGGCCGCGCTGATCCTGGAGTTCGTGAGGAAGCTCCTAACAGGCCAGTTGCACTGGATGCAGGCATACGTCGACATGGACGTCGGGCAGATAACTCCTACCGAGATCGAACCAAAGCGCGTCGCGCGCATGGTCAACTCGAAGGTTAATCAGGTACTCATTAAACCGGGAGGCAATCACAAGTTCTGCCCGAACTGCGGCAGCATACATTACAACACTTAATCGCGAGGAGGTGAGGGAACTGGAAAAGATTGCTGGAAAGCGCGAGATGTTGCGTTTCTGGCACGCCATCGATGAGGCGTTCAGCACGCCGATCACATATCACCCCGGAGGTTGGGAAGATACCATACCGGTGGAGATCAAGGAGTTGGTGCTGTTACAGCGGCTAGCCATGATTATGAATGGTGGCTGGGAGACGGCAACGAACGCCGAGGCGACATGCTACCTCTCCACCGCCTGTCATGTTTTCCCGCTCGACGGCGACTGGACAGACATCTATTGCTGGCTCGTACGACAATTCAAGCCAGAGGCGTTCCAGAAACTAAACCTTGGCCCCGAGAAGCTTAGCCGCGGCCAGGCGGCGCAACTTGAGGGCCTGAAACGAGATATCCGGAGTAAACAAAAAACCAGGAAAAAGAAACCAAAGGAGGCTGTTTTGACACTACAATCACCAGAATCGACCACGTTCGAAGGCACTATCGTTATCAAAGGTTCGCCGGAAGGCCTGTCGATAATGGTGGGTAAGGAGAACTGCGACCCTCACATTCAAGTGCTCGCTCCCACCACGCTCGAAGAGGTGTTGGAGATCATGCCCGGCATCATGGGGGCAGCGGAAGATAAGTGGGCTGAGAATCCGCTCAATCCCGCGTACACCAAGCCCAAAGCCACCCGCCAGAAAAAGGGTGCCGGAACTGCCACCGCCGAGGCTCCTGCAGCTCCGGCTGCGGGCGCGGCGGCCAGCCCCCCAGAGGCCCCGACCGACGAACTGCCGCTCCTAGAACAGGCTGAGCCTAACGGTGGCCCTGAGGCAGCCACAAGCAGCCCTGAGAGCGCAGAGAGCAACGTCATCAGTGATAACGTCATCACTAGCAATGTGATAGGTGACACCGAAGCAGACCAGTCCAGTGATGAACTGGACAAGCCCGTACAAATGGAGGAGTCGGGAGCGTCCCTACTCCATCAATCACCCGATAACGAAGTAGTCCAAACGGAGGAGGCTAATAACATGACAGAAGAACAGACCAACGTAGCAGAGGAAGAGTCCAGCGGAGACGCGCCTCAAGAGTTCACGTGCCCGAGTTGCGACTTCTCGGCCTTTAGCGAAGGCGCTTTGGAAGGGCACTTCACGGCCGCTCCCGATCATAGGGAGCCCACGGCAGCAGAAGAAGAGGCGACCTTTGTCATCTCTGGAGAATCGGCAGTCCAGGTAGGAGAGGAAGCTGCCGCCGCCCCCTCAGAAGATGCGGCGGAGTTGGCGCAAACCGAGGCAGACATGAGCCTCCCGATAGAAGTCGGTTCCTCTTCTTCACCCTCAACTGAGGAAGTAAAAGAAGAACCGGAGGCACCTCTCACCTTCTCTCCCGGCGAATCGCAAACGGTTTCTGGCACCACGCCCGTAACCGAAGCTGCACAGGCCGCGACTGAGGAGCCCCCGGCCAGTGGTGGTGATGAAAAGAAAGCTGGAGAGACGGCAGCCCCCTGGGTTTATTACCTCAAGGACACCGGCAAGCCGGAGCTGGACGGCAAGGGGCCCTTCTACAACATCAGCGACACGCTGGACGCGCTGGGTGTCCCCAAAGATGGCCGCGGCAAGTACTGGCACCGCCATGACCGACTGCCGAAGGAGCACGCGAGCAGGATCGATAAGCGGAAGGAAACAAAAGAGGAGTAGAGGTAGTAATGTCAGACAATCTGTACTGCGTTGGCTGTGGGAATAGCATTGCCAAAGAGGTGCCTGGACACACCCTGGCCATAAGCTGCCGCTGCGGAGCTGACTCGCCCATTCTGGCCAGGGAGGACGGAAGCGGCTATGGTCTCCCGTACTCCCTGGTCAACCCAAGACGGGCAGAAGGACAAAAAGCCCACCTGGAGCGCTACCTTGGCTTTTCCGATCATGAAAGCGCCCTCAAAGCGGAGTGGAGGGAGGCTCTGGTAAATAGAAACTACACTCCGATGGTGGAGTGCCCCGAAGCGCAGTGCCGCGAGTATGTGGCGCGTAAGAAATCAGAGGAGGGCGTGAGTAATGGCAAGCGAAGTCACTGAGAGAGTTGCGTCGTTTGTACGCGAGCTGGAAAACCAATCCAAAAAGGCAGAAGGATACAGGCCGGAGCACCTGGAGTGTCAGCTGCTCAAAGCGGGCATGATAGTAGCCCTGATCGATCCGGGCCGTGCATCGGAGGTTTTGGAAAGACTAGAAGGAGAAGGAACGACGGGTCCGCTCTTGCCTGCCAACTTTCTGGGAATACTCCTCGATGGTTGAACCCCGACATTCGCTTCACTCCGTAGTAAGACTACTCTTGTGAGGGCCGAGGTTAACTTGAGTACTTACTCCGGGCCTCCCGAACCCTGGCTACGGCGGCGTTCGGGCTGGAAGGGCAGCGACACCCTGAGATGGTAAAAACTTATCAGCGTGAAGGCGAGGGGCGTTCCTCGGTACGCCTCTCGCCATTAAGGTGATTACAAATGAAGACCGGGATATGGGTATTGCTAAACCTATTGGTCGGGTCATCGTTCCTCTTGGCGAGGGCAATATGCGACCCCGAGACAATCTTGAACTGCTGGTGAATGAAAGGGACGTGAAGATTGAAGATCATCAGCTTTGCCTGGACGACCCCGGCGCTCGTGGCTCGGCGCAAGACCGTTACTCGCCGGCACTGGAAAGAACGCTTTGCCCTGGGATTCAAAGAAGGCGAGGAAGTATGGGCCTACGACAAGCAAGCACGGAACCACGGCCACGCGGTCGCGGTGATTCGTCTCACCCGCGCGCCTTACCTGGAGCTTTACAACGACATGCCCGACGACGACTTCGAAGCTGAGGGGTTCAAGTTCTTCGAGGAGCACCCGGAGCAACTGCCTCCTGGTGCGCCCTGGCCGGAGATGAACTGGAACACTTTCGACGGATTGCGAAGAAGTCCCGCGATGGTGTGGGTCGTCCGCTTCGAGTTAATGCACACAATCTAAAGGGGAAAATGATATGACTAATGAACAAGAATTTGAACACGTCCGCGAGCTGGTTGAGGCCCGTAACGAATCCCACGGCGACGCCACGTTGGTAGTGCTCGCGGCCCTTCTAGCTGGGAAAACAGAGCCGGTGCACCGGAGCTACGTTATGGAGAAGCTGCGAGCAGCCCGCGGGCCACATCCAGAGAAACTGCTGGACGTCTTTGGGCTTAAGCGATTTCGGACCGCCCTGGAAGAACATGCAAACGACCCGATTCAGTGGCTGGCCGAATCCTCGGGCAATAGCAGGAGCTAAACATGGGGCTTACGCAAACATACCAGTCTCACGGGCAAGAGGGGATGCCAGAAAGGATAACCAATGAATCCAGAAGCATACAAAGCACTCGTCGATAGCCCGATCGCGGTGGTGATTCTCGACTTCGGCTTCTACGACAGCCTCGGAGACGAAGCGTTGGAGCTAGCGATACTTCTACTCAAGCCAATCCTGCTGATTTCAGAGCCGGGGCGGGGCGTACCTGTCCCTTCAGTCTTCGAGGAGTACGACGGGCCAAAGTTCCATGTCGAGGTGGACTCTATTACAGACGAAAATGCGCTCAACGACTGGAAGCCCGACATCCGAGCGTTCTTCGCCGAGCACGGAGTCGATGTTCACATCGAGACGGTCAGCTTTCCCTACGACGAGAAAGGATAAACAATGAAGCAGAATCTTAATCCCGAGCCCGAAGTACAAGCTCAAAGGGTTGAACAGTTCCACTTAAACGTATACCACTTGACCAAAGCGGTAGCAGAGTTCCACAAGCGCTTCGACCTGCCGCGACTTGAAATGACCGAGGCCATCAAACGTACCAGGCTGCAAATGCTCACCGACCGCCTCCCGATGCTCATTGAGGAGCTGGGCGAGTACTCCAAGGCCATCAGTCACGGGGATTACGATCAGGCAGGAGAGGAGCTGGGTGACCTGCTCGGCGTAACCCTGGGCATACTTTTCACTCACGGGCCCAACGCAGACCTCTGGATGCAAGCCGTTTGCGAAAAGTACGCAGCCAAGACTCCGGAGACTCATGAGATCGCCGCGACGGGCAAGATAATCCCCAAGGTGACCTCATGACGATGACTGCGAAAAAGAACTCGGCGGCCACGCCGGGAATGCATAGCGGACCCGATGGCGTAGAGGCCTTCCGATGTCCAGGGTGCGACTCGACCGTCGCGGTAGACTTGCGGCCCACTGGGGCGTATCCCTGGCCGCCCCACTACGTCTGCCCGGTCTGCGACTCCGGGGACGACGCACCGGCGTCGCCAGCGCCAGTAGCAGCCAAGCCAACCGAGCCTCCTCCAGCCGTGCCCGCTGTTGCAGACGAACCAGTCAAGGAGCAAGAAGAAGAGCTTCCTGTAACTGAACACCACCGACAAACTCAGCGACAGCTAGCGCTACTCCAAGAAGATGGCGATCCGCAACCGGAGTAGCAGGTCCAAGAAGCAATTGACCTGCCCCTATTGCCCGATTATCTACGTTTACTTCGGGCCATTTATAACACATCTAAGAAAGGTACACCCGATGCCGCATGAAGCAACTGACCGCCTGGATGTGCCCGCGAGCGTGTACGAGCGGGACTGGGCCTGGTGCTCTAGCTGTGGACACCGGTTCGATCTCTCCCACATCTACAAAATCGGGCGTCTCTACCTGTGCGATGACTGCTGGAGGTTGATCATCTCGACCTTCGCTGAAAGTTTCCCTGACCTGGCGTCGGTTAGCTCCGAGATATACCGGGAGTGAGATTATGTTTCCGGAAGATTTTACCGCGAATGCTATCACTCAAACACAGCGACGTGGAATCGCCTGTCATTTCTGCTTCGTCGGTCGAGGCTCAGACCGGATCTGGCAAGGCCGTCTCAGCTTCCGCATCTGCACGACCTGTCTGCGTCTCTGGTTTAGAGGCTGGAACCGCACAGAAGTCGAAGCCTGGCGCAAGCGTCAACGCGTAGGCGCAGCGAAAGCCCGCAAGGGTAAAAGGGGCCGAAAACGAAGTGTCCCCGACTCAGATCAATAATGAGAGTGTACGAATGAAAAATAAAATCGTCTACAGGGATGAAACTATGCTGATGGTCCATGGCGACTGCCGGCAGATGCCCGAGCTCGACGACAACAGCGTCGACCTGATAGTGACGGATCCGCCCTTCAACGTGGGTTTCTCAAACTACGGTGGGCAGACGAACGACGCCCTCTCGACGTGGGAGTACACAGCCTTCACGAGTGCATGGTTCCACGAAGCCATGCGGGTACTCAAACCCGGTGGCCAGCTCTACGCAATCATGCCACGTCGCGACATGGACTCTTGGCTCCAGGTAATCCCCAAACCCTACGAAATGATGCCCTGGTGTCGGACGATGGCAAACCTGCACAGGGAACAGACCTTCATCCGAGCCTGGGAGCCGGTGATCTGGATCGTCAAAGGCAAGAGACCTACCACGTTCAAGCGTGCATTCCGCTTCCCAGCAGACAAAGATTGGTGGATAGGGCCGAGCGCAATCGGAGAGACTGGGGCGATTCGCATCAAGAAAAAGCACCCCACGCCACGGCCAGATTGGTGGTACGAGGATATAATCGTCCGCGCCTCGAACCCGGGAGACCTTGTGCTAGACCCGATGGTCGGCTCCGGCACCTGCGCCTTTGTCTCGATGAAGCTGGGCCGGAGATTCGCCGGCTACGACATCCACAGACCGTACCTCACCGACCTGAGCCTGGAGCGCTCCAGTCAGAAGCTACTATGGCCCGAGTCACTTCCATCGGGAGAAGAGCAGCCGGGCACGCGTAGGCAGCTTGAGATGATATTGAACTACGTGCAAGGAGGCCCCCTTACTCCATACTCTCCCATCGAGGGAGAGGAGGTGAACGAATGATAACAGCGCGAAGAGTCTACTACAGTGCGAAGGTCCACTACAGCAACGACCTCACCGAGAAGATAACTTCTGGCATGTCCAAGATCATGGCCGACTGGGGCCCAGAAGGGAAGGAGCTCTCCATCTCGCACACCTGGTATTTCACTGCTGATCCAGAATTGCCCCCTGAGGCGGAAGTATCAGTAGAGATGAAGTTACAAGCGTGGGACCCGAAGATTCTTAAAGTGGAGCTCCGAGAGTTGACGCAAGAGGAATATGAACAGGTACGCAAAGGGGTGGACGACTAATGAAGATCGATGTTCTCAGGCTCAAAGGCAAGGGTGAAAAGCGACTAGGGCGCGTCCTGCAGTTCTTCACTCTTGCGGCAGCGTACCGGTGGCCAGGACAGCTATGGATACGCAGGCCAAGCTCCGGAAGATTGCGGCCCTGGCAGCTCATTTACGAGGGGAGCTTCGTGAAAGACTACTACGATCTTCTCTCGAAGGGCGACTGGCCGGAGACGATCACAATCGAGAGCCTGGATGCTGATTCACTGAAAGTGGGAGAGCTCTGGCCGGAGTAATTTCGCATATTACTATAGAGAAAAAAACAACACTAGAAAAAGTTCTCTATACGCGCGTAGTAAATTGATTATATGTTTTCTGAGAGGAGCACAATGGAATCTGAAGAATGTACGAATTGTGGCTGCTCCCATCTGTTTCCTCCCCTGGTTGGGTTGCCCAAAGATTCAGAGTGCCCTTTCGTCTTCGGCAACCCGTGTGTTTGCTGTGGCGAGCCGGTGACTGAATTGAGCATGGGTGGCGATAGAATCTGTGGCTACTGCGATGCTGGACGCTGTTTGAGGCGTGCCAGGACTCCCAAGTGCAATGAGACACACCAGATGGCATATAGATGCTTCTACGAGCGCATCTACGCCCCTCAGCCCTCAGCACAGGAACTGAACGCGGAACAAGGAGAGTGTGATGGCTGAAATTCGACTGAGCTTTGAGATCGTTCACCCCGAGACCGGCGAGGTTCACAGGATTGGTCTCTTTGTGGAGGCCCCTGCCGAGCTAGTGCCGGTGGAACCCGATGGGCCTACATCTATGGAAGGGTACGAGCCAGGGGCCTTGCTTGAGGTCGGGCTGCTGCTCCAGGACATGGAGTACTCATGGGAGCTCGTGCATCACCCCCTAAGCGAAGTGTTCCAGCCAGATCAGGAGGCAGACGCAGAAGAGACGCCTCAGTCGGGGTGAGGCGTCTCTTCTAAACAGCCCGGGAAACTCAGGGTATTTCAGTCGCGCCCCTGCTGCAGAGGCTACTCCTGCATCTTGGCAAGCCAGTTCCGGGACCACTTGCCTGGGTCGGGTGCGCGGTACGTGGCCGCGTTGATGCCCTCCGAGTAGGCAGCCGTCCTTCGCGGGCCGAACCCCACTGCCGAGAAGTTCGTGATAGCTCGCGCCTTGCTCGCGTCGTAGGACTGGGCCATCGATGCGGCCTTCCTCCGAAGCTTGCCTTCACCCTTCGAGGCCATGGCTTGTAGCGACAATTCCTCACCTCCAAACTAAGTTACTCTCAGCCTAGCACGCGTTCTCTCGCCACACTAGGCCCCCCTCCCCCCTGACACAACGGAGGTTAGCTTTCTTATATCTTTGCTGCTCCTGTGAATAACATTCTCGGTCTCAAACATACGAGGTTTACAGAGATGGGATGACGTTGAATCTGTATTTCTCCTAGCTGGAGGCCGAGCCCGGGTAGATATGAGTGTTCTTTTGCCCGGAGACACTCCCTCTAGTGACTATATACGCTTCTTCCAGATGGATGTACCCGGAGTTGGTCGAGATATAGTTACGGGGCCTCAATTCAGTCTATAGGTAGGATGTAAATGCAAGATACAGAGAGGGATCAGTCTGAACTCCTAACAGAGATACCCTAACTAAAGTGGGCACACCGAATCCAAGAACAGTTACTCTGCCATTGATTAACAGAGGCTCTTCCTTCTTAGCTGAGCCATTACACCGCCAGTTTTTTCCCCAGATCATCTGGAAATGGAGCCGGACTTCAGATTCTTATAGCTCCTGCGAATCGCGCCACCTTGGCTATGAGATAGCTCTCTGCTTGTGTCAGTGGACTAACCCCTGCTGTCTCTAGAATTGTATCATCAAAGAAGTCGTCGAACTGAAAATCCTCAAGAGAATTCTCTGCAGAGAACTCGGTCTTGTCAAAGGGGACAGCACCTTTTACAAATGCGCCTAGGTTATTGAAGAGGTTTACGACTATAGTAGCCTTCTTGTTGACTCGGTCTATCTCTATCCGTGCTATTTCTCCATAAGCGGCAGGATGGTTTACATCGAACCTATCTCTGAAGATTATTCGAAGAGCCATATTAAGACCTCTCTAAGCTACTTGTTCTTCTAATTCCTTAATACGGTGCTCTTGTTGAGTTATTCTCTCTTCAAGCTGTATAATATGAGGGTCCCGCTCCAGGTGTGTATGCCCGGGAATGGTGTGGAGGTCGGTGATCCCCCGGTCGTAGTTGGCGTACTCGATGATCGAATCTCCTACGACCATCTGATTTCCACAGATGATGCAGATAGTTTCATCGAGGATTCCATTCGCGACCTGGTTAGGGTGAATCCAGGCATCGGAGGGCCAGTTGTTGACCCGGCGATGAATCAGCGAGCCAGCCAGGGCTACCGAAATCCAGGCTCCTTCGACACGGGCCTCGATGGTGTCGGTGCCACCTGAGTCACTTAACACCGCCATTGCACCGTTCAGGTTTCCAAACAGGGTGTCCGTGCCTATGCTCACCGCGGCCCGCAGGTAGGGCATGACGATTGAGCCGGAAGTCCCGATGGTTAGCGCAGTGCTTACCACGGCAAAGCCGATCTCAGTAGCTGCGTTGGCCTGAATGGTATGGGCTCCGTCTACCAGGATAGCTCCATCGAAGCGAGAGGTTCCTAAGTCTACCCAGATGGAGTAGTTGGCCCCTGTTACTGTTGCCGTCATAGAAGCGTCGATGTACAACATCGCCGTGTCGGTGACCGTGGCAACACCAGCGGTTACTATTCCAGTGTCGATTGAGATGCCGGCAATGAGACCGTGAACCCCTGCGCTGCCGTTTGCAGTGACAATTGGTTGTACCCGGAACATAATGGCATCGGCGGTCGTCCCTGGCAGGAACGTGCTCGATATGTATAGTCCACGAGCAGCAGCACTCCCCGAGCTTGACACGGTTCCACCCATTATGAACTGGGTTCCTGCTATCGTGGTTCTGCCAATAGCGACACTTTCACCACTGACATCTACGACGAACATATTGACGTTGGTGTCTGACTCTACGCGGAAATCCCCAGTAGAAGTGCTACCGGCGTTGACCACAAGTCCTTCAGCAAAGCTGACGTCGCCAGCCGAAATCAGGAGAGCGAGATTGGTGGCACCGCCCGTGGCAGGTCCGGCAATGCGAACGGTCGTCGCTAGCGTCGTAACGCCTGTGCCGGATGTTACGGTCAACGGTTGGATATTCAGTCCGACCATGAGCGCATGAGTACCTGCACCCGCGCTTTCGGTGAGCAGCGGGATGATGTCGATGGCCTCTCCTTGCGCGTTCGCTGTGACGACGCGAGTAGCCATCGCTATCAACAGACCTGTGTCAGCGACCGCCGCTGAACCAAGACCTACAGCGTTCAAGCCGCCGTCCACGAATATCAGAGTAACGTCATCACCGATAAGTACGCTGCTTCCGGCATCGGTGCTCAGGGTCAAATTGCCCCCACCTGAGACAGATATAGCGGTAGACTCCAGGAAAGTAAAGGCTGCAGCGGAATACTGTAAGTGGCCGACCCAGAAAAAGGCGAAATTGCTTCCTCCTCCAGTAAGGTCCTCAATGTAAATACCGTACTGAGTTGTGAGTATTAGGGTACCAAGAATTTGAGAGTTTGCGACGTAGACACCCGCTGCGCCGGTGACTGTGCCAGCGGGCGTGCCACTTGAGGTCATAGGGCGGGTAGATAGGCCCCTCATCCCAACAGTTGCCGTCCAGTCAGCAGTATTCTCGGTCCTGACCTCTGATAACCCGGAAAGTGCCGAGATAATGCGGACGCTATTGACCGTGGTATCTACTTGGAGACCTACCAATACTCCAAATATATCGCCAGTGGGGGCAGTTCGTCGCCCCCCTAAGTTAATCAGCCGGTTGGCATTCGCAGTGATGTTTAGTCCTATGGCAATGGTTTCCGTGCCGCCGTCAACCACCATCAAGCCAACATCATCACCAATAATAACATTGGCTCCGGCAGCGGCGCTCAGGGTCAGATTGCCACTTACGGCGGATATGACGCCCCCTACAGTAAGGCTACCGCCAATGAATGTGCGCCCCCCGACAACATGGATGGCATCCGCAATGGTTCCTGTTGGAGTCTCAATCCAAATACCATAGTTATTAGTAGCTGCCGTGAGAGCGTCAACATATGTGCCGTACTGGTTAGTCTCTGTGCCCGGTTGACCACCTCCATTGCGGATGTGGATTCCAGTCACATTGTCAAGGATGACATTTCCGCCTGCGGCTGGACTCCGTACCCTAACCGCTGAAATGATGCCAGTGTAATTGGTACTTGCTGTAGAGCTACTGAGCGTGGTTCGTTCTACGTTTAGCTGCGTAGCGAAAGAACCCGTAATATCGTCTGCATCTCCGGTTACGTTGGAACCGTAACCATTGAGCAGCATTTGAGTGAAACTCGCAGTTGGGATGTTCGCAAACGCAACGTTGGTGTTATCAAATGTATGAGCGACTGCCCCACTCGTCGCAAGCATCGTATTTATCTTATAATACGATGTTGTTCCGTCGCTAGCGTCGAAGGCATCAGCATCAGCAGCAGTCAGCGTCACGTTCAGACTGCCGGTGGGATCGATGGTCAGATCGCCTGCCAAGGTTTCGATGACGGTGGCCAGAGGGAAGGTCATCCCAGCATCGTTCAGGGTCATTCTCGGGTCAGCTGCCGCTCCAGCCAGCATCGTTCGGAAAACGATGCCAAAGGCCTCGGTGCCCGCCCCCACGTTCGTGGTAACAGCCTCGATGATCGCGCCGATCTCGTTGTTGCCCGCGGTGGTCTCCGCTATGAATTGGAAGCCCACACCAATGCCAACGCCGGGAGCGCCACTGGTCGTGTGAGTCAACGCTAAGACCTGGGTTATCCCCGCGTTGTTGGCATCGTCAACCAGGGGGTTGAGACTCCCGGTAACGATAGTCCCTGCCAGAGTAAGAGTGCCAGTAGACTCGATGGTCGTGTTCTCTAGGAAGGTAAAAGCGCCCAGGGAGTAACGAAGATGGTTCTCCCATTCGAAGCCGATATTAAGAGTGCCTCCCCTCGTGAGATCTTCAATGAAGATTCCATAGAGGTTAGTTAGAGACCCAGCAAAGGCGGCGGGGTTGCTGAGGTACACCCCATAGATATTGGTATGATCCATGCCGGAAACGACAGTTATGTCCCAGAAAAATCCAGCAGCACCAGCAACAGTTCCCGTTGCGGCGACATTGTTAGTGATGTTAGCTACGACGGCAGCCATACCGATCGGAGTGTTCGTCCAATCTTGATCGTTAGCTGCTCCGGCTCCGATGAATCCCTCAAAAGAGTCTACACGAGTTGCTAGTGGAGCGGTCGTCTTTGATATTTGCGAGTTCGTCTGCAGGACACGGTCTTGTGACCCCGTAAAGCCTCCGGCGAAGGTTCCTGCAGCTTGGAAGGTAGCTACGGCGTTAGAGGCAGCACCTGAGGCTGGGGAAAGCAGGAAGAACACAAGGTCTTCGGCAGGGTCACCTCTAAATGTTAGTACGGTTTCAGCGCCTCCTTCTCCTACTCGGATAGTCCAGCCTTGAGCAGAATCATCCCCAAAGACAACCTCTATAACAGAGTCAATTATCGCGGGGTTGCCGAGGGCGTCGGTTATGCTGAGGGTTCCTATTGCCGAACGAAGCAGGTGTAGGTCAGGATTCGTGACACCTCCAGGGCCTAGAGAGATGCCTCCGGTGGAATCGACCTGGAATCTCTGAGCAGTATCGGTCGCTATCTTACCAGTGAAGAAAACTGGGCTGGCTGCAGGAGCATTGGAAGCATAAGAAGCCGCAGTGAAAAAGCTGCCAAAGGTAGGAATATGTGCGATTAGTAGTTCCGGAGGAGCCAGACTGGAGCCGAAATACATCTCCGCTCCGCTCACGTCGACGACTATGTTCCAGATGTCATCAGCGGAGCCATCAAATGCAGCACGGAAGAAAGGCTCACCAAGATTTGAGCCATCTCTGATAGCTTCGATAGCAGCCGCTGCTCCATCCTGTTGGACACTAAACCCGACTATCGCATAGTTGTAAGCGTTAGACCGGCCAGTAATTCCGGCGCCAGCACGAGTCCCAATGAGACTAAGGGGATTGACACGGTTCCTTCTCAAT
>SDBV01001766.1_pt1 | contig 32342 bp, 29 predicted proteins | sample 2277081 | NCBI WGS metagenome assembly SDBV01 (sample SAMN10402039, study PRJNA504765) | marine sediment metagenome | isolation source: marine sediment core GS10_PC15, 223 cmbsf | place: Arctic Ocean: Southern Knipovich Ridge | collected 2010 | reverse complement strand
AACGGTTGGCGTTTCGTCGTGGTCGGGAGCGTTGTCGGAGTCGGAGAAGTGGAGAGTCGGCAATGGGATCGGTCTGAGATGGGCAGAGTGCTGTGGCATCCAGCGTCCGTAGTGCCAATAGGCTTCCGCCGCATGGAGAGTGGAACTCGGGATCGGGACGGGCTATATCGCAGGGCACTGGCTCTCGAGTACGCGAGGCCTATCATGGCGGCAGCGAACCCGACGCCGGATGCCGCAGCCTTGCCGCCCCGGCGCGGCGGAACCTTGCTGCTGATCGCACAGCCTGAACCGCCGTCGCTCATCAACGCGCTGACCCCTCACGTGGCATCGCAATACGTCGGTGGGAAGATTTTCCAGGGACTGTTGACGTTCGATACCAACCTAAAGCCCGTTCCCGTTCTTGCCAGCAGCTGGACCGCATCGCCCGATGGTCTGCATTACGTCTTCACCTTGCAGAAGGACGTGCGCTGGCATGACGGCCAGCCGTTCGATGCGCAGGACGTGGTGTTCACCTTGAACGAAATTGCGCCGCAGGCATTGCCGCGCATGAAGCTGACGGTCGACAGATACTTTGAGTCGATCACGGCAAATAGCGCCGGGCAAGTGGAAATTCGCCTGAAAAAGCCGTACGGTGGCTTGTTTGATCTGCTGGGAAGCGGTCTGTTGCCGATCCTCCCGCGCCACCTGTATGCAGGCAAAGACCCGCGTAGCAATCCCGCTAACCAGCATCCGATCGGCACCGGGCCGTTCGTCTTCAAGGAGTGGAAGCACGGCGCCTATATCCGGCTCGAACGTAACCCAAGCTACTGGAAAAAAGACCTGCCTTATCTCGACGGCATTGTCTTCAACATTCTTCCGGATGCATCCTCACGAGCGATTGCGTTTGAACAGAACACCGTCCATGCGCTGCGTGCGGGCGACGTCGACTACGCCGATGTAAAGCGTCTCTCAAAGCTGCCCGGTGTCAGCTACACGACGAGCGGTTGGGAATTGTTCTCCGGAATGGCCTTCCTTGAACTTAACCAGCGCAAGCCGCCGTTCGACAACGCATTGGTAAGGCAGGCGGTGCTTCACGCCTTGAACCGGCAGTTTATTGTCGACAACATTTTCTTCGGCTACGGCAAGGTTGCGACGAGTTCGTTTATTTCGACCACGCCGTTCTATGATCCGAACACGCCGCAGTTCCCCTATGACCCGGATCGGGCCCGGGCGTTGATCAGGCAATCGGGTGTCGACGTGGGCAAGACTACGCTGACGCTGATCAACGGCGAGAAGGGCGGGGCATGGGAGCGCGTAGCCGAATATACGCAACAGGCGCTTAGCCAGGTCGGCTTCAAGATACGTGTGGAAACCACTGACGCAGCCAGTTGGTACTCGCACGTGGCGAACTGGGATTTCGATCTCAGCTACAATTTCCTGTTTCAGAATGCCGACCCGGAGTTCGGCGTTGCACCGCTGTATCGGGCCGACGGCATATCGAAGGGTTCCCCGTTCAATAACGCCGAAGGCTACGACAATCCCAAGGTCGATGCGCTGTGGGACGCGGCGGCGCAAACGACCGATACGTCCAGGCGCAAGCAGATCTACGCGCAAATCCAGACGCAACTCGCCAACGATGCGGCGATTGCCAACATCTTCGAAATGGTCAATCCGACGCTGTATCGCAGCAACGTGCATAACCTTTTGCGCACCGCGACCAGCCTGAACGACAGCCTCGAAACCACGTGGATCGGCTAACCATGCGCGGTTTCGTGTTTTCGGTTCTGTCGCGGCTTGGCAAGGCGTTCCTTGTGGTGCTGAGTGTGGTGGTAGTGAACTTCTTCCTGATCCGGCTTGCGCCAGGCGACCCGGCGATGGTCCTGGCGGGTGACGCGGGTTCAGGAGACGCCGCCTACGTTGCCCATTTGCGCGACTCCCTGGGATTGAGCCGGCCGCTCTCCGAGCAGTTTTTTGTGTACCTCCGCAACCTGCTGCATCTGGACTTCGGCTACTCCTACCGCAGCCAGGAAGCCGTGCTGACACTGGTGCTCGAGCGATTGCCGGCAACCTTGCTATTGATGGCGGCCGCGTTCGTCGTCTCGCTGCTTGGCGGCGTAGCGGCGGGGCTAGTCGCGGCCTACGGCGAAACCCGCGCAAGCAGGTGGCAACACTGGATTTCGCGCGGGATCAGCGCGGGTTCGCTGCTGGTCTACGCAACGCCGTTGTTCTGGCTATCGCTGATGCTGCTGATCGTGTTTTCGGTCGTGCTTGGCTGGCTGCCTTCCTTTGGCATGGAGACCGTCAGCGCCGGCTATACGGGTTGGCGGCACCTTGCCGATGTCGCCGCACATCTGACGTTGCCTGCGCTATCGCTCGGCATGATTTACGGCACGGTCTATGTTCAACTGACGCGTGCCGCAGTGCTTGACGTCATTGGTCTCGACTTCGTCAAGACGGCGCGCGCCAAGGGCGTACCTGAGCACCGCGTGCTGTTCGTGCACGTTCTGCGCAATGCACTGCTGTCCGTCATCTCATTCGGCGGTATTCAGCTTGGCCAGCTTGCAGGTGGTGCCTTGATTACCGAAACCGTGTTTGCGTGGCCGGGTCTGGGCAGCCTGATGTTCGATTCACTGTTGCAACGTGATTACCCGGTGCTGCTGGGCATTCTGACCGTAGTTTCCGCGCTGGTAGTCGCGTTCAACGTGCTGACGGACCTGCTCTACCGTCTCGCCGATCCGCGCATTGCAGCCGGGGTAACAGCATGAGCGGCCACTTCTGGCGCCGGTTTTCCGGTTCTGCCCAGACCCGGGCCGGCATAGCCGTGCTCGGCGTGCTCGTCATCCTTGCGCTGGTTGCACCGTGTTTCGGCGCCTCGCCGTGGAATATGGTGGCGGCGCCATTGATTGATCCGCTGTCGCAACTGGCTCACCCGCTGGGCACGGACATGCTGGGCCGCGACGTGCTGACCGGGCTCGTGTGGAGTACGCGCGCTTCACTGTCGGTTGGCGTCGCGGCGACTGCGGCGACGCTGGCGATCGGCGTTGTAATCGGTGCGCTCGCAGGCTGGTTCGGCGGCTGGATCGACGATGTCCTGATGCGGATCACTGAACTCTTTCAGACGATCCCTCAGTTCGCGCTTGCCGTTGTGGTCGCGGCCGTGCTCGGCGCTTCACCGAATGCGACCGTTGCCGCGATTGCCATCGCCTCCTGGCCGGTCGTCGCTCGGGTTGTGCGTGGAGAATTTCTCAGCCTGAAGCAGCGTGAATTCATTCTGGCGGCACACATGATCGGGCAGCGTCCGCTCGCTATCGTCTTCAGGCAGCTTCTTCCACATGCGCTTTCACCCGTCGCGGTCCTGGGTTCGCTGATGGTCGGAAATGCGATATTGACCGAATCGGCCTTGTCGTTCCTCGGTCTTGGTGACCCGGGTCTGATGAGCTGGGGCTTCATGATCGGCGCAGCACGCAACATGATTCGCGAGCACTGGTGGCTTAGCGTTTGGCCAGGCCTTGCCATTGTGGTGACGGTTCTTGCGGTCAATCTGGTTGGCGAGGGGCTACGCCAGGCGCTCGCAGTTTCGCAGCCCGCATTGCGGGGTGGCCGATGAACCGCGCGACCAGGGAACCACTACTTTCGATCGAGCACCTGACGCTCGCGCTACCGACCGGTGCCGAGCGTAGTTATGCAGTCGAGGACGTTTCGCTGACGCTCGCGCATGGCGAGGTGCTGTGTGTCGTCGGCGAATCGGGATCGGGTAAATCGATGCTGGCCGGCGCTGTGACGGGACTTCTTCCGCACGGCGTGCGCCGGCAGGCCGGACGTATCGTGTTTCGCGGCGAAGACCTGACGCAACGTAACGCGTCGGCGATGCGCGAAGTCCGCGGACGCGACATTTCCATGATCTTTCAGGAACCGTTGTCGGCGCTGAACCCGTTGCAGACGATTGGAAGCCAGATCGAAGAGACAATGCGCGTGCATGGCGTGTTGACCAGACGGCATGATAGAAATGCACGTGCCGCTCGCGTCGTGGAACTACTCGAACTCGTGGGACTTCCTCAGCCGTAATTGCTGCGTCACGCGTACCCGTCTTCGCTGTCCGGCGGTCAGCGACAGCGCGTACTGATTGCGATCGCGCTCGCACTTGAACCGTCGCTGCTGATTGCCGATGAGCCGACCACCGCGCTCGACGTGACGACGCAGGCCAAAATTCTTGAACTGATCAGGCAGGTTCAGCGAAACAGGCAGATGGGGGTGCTGTTCATCACGCACGATTTCGGCGTGGTTGCCGACATTGCGGATCGTGTTGCCGTGCTTGAACGTGGTGTGCTTGTCGAGTACGGTGAAGCAAGCCAGGTCCTGAATCACCCGCAGCACCGTTATACGCGCCAGCTGATCGACGCTATCCCGCATGGACGTTTCCAGGGGCCGGCTATCTCCAGCGACACGCCCGTGTTGCTCGACGTGCAGCGCCTGAAGAAGAGTTATCCGGCACGGCAGCCGCCTTCCTTTTCACTCTGGCGGCAACGTGTCAGGGTACCGGCACTTGGCAACGTGAGTTTTACGCTACGCCGCGGTGAGACGCTCGGTATCGTAGGCTAATCGGGGTCTGGAAAGTCAACCTTGGCCCGCGCTTTGCTGCGCTTTGACCGTGTGGAAAGCGGACATATCCTGTTCGAAGGGCAAGATTTTGCCCAGTTGCCGAATAAAACATTGCGCCCATTGCGTCGTCACATCCAGATGGTCTTTCAGGATCCCGTTGCGTCGTTGAATAGCAAACAGACGGTTGGGCAGATTATCGCCGCAGGTCCGATTGCATATGGCGTATCGCATGCCGAGGCCTATCGCTATGCGCGTGACCTGTTGACGCTGATCGGCCTTCCCGAACAGGCCGCCGAACGCTATCCGCATCAGTTTTCCGGTGGACAGCGCCAACGCATCAGCATTGCGCGTGCCCTCGCGCTCGAACCGAAGATCCTGGTGGCAGACGAGGCTGTGTCGGGGCTCGACGTATCGGTCCAGGCCAACGTCCTGGAACTTCTGCAAGCGATACAGCAGAAGATGGGCATGGCACTCGTCTTTATCACACATGATCTGCGCGTTGCGGCTCAGATTTGCAACCGGATTCTGGTTATGCGCGCCGGGCAGATAGTCGAGGCAGGCGACGTCAAACAGGTTCCCGAATCACCCCAGCACCCGTATACCCGGCAACTGATCGAAGCCATACCGGGACGGCAGTTGCAACGGGACGTGAGCGTAAATCCCGCACTAAAGCGAGCTTGCCTCAGTGCGACTGATGATGGACAAAGAACACGATGAGCAATACTTCAGACCAGAATCTACGCACCGCTAGCGTGGTAACCGGCACGGATACAGAAATCCGCCCGGGGCGTGTGCTCAATGTCGCCCACCACGCGGCGCCGTCCGGCTCGCCGCATGCGAGCAGTACGGTGTTCCTTGCACACGGCGGAGGCGGCAATAAAAATCAGTGGCGTTATCAATGGAAATACCTTGTCGAGGCCGGCTACAACGTCATTGCATGGGACTTCCTCGGGCATGGTTCGAGCCCGCGTCCATCTCCCAGATCTGCGCAGGCGTATCAAGGCGAACAGACGCTGCTCGATTACCTCGCCATTTTCGAGCGCTACAAGCGTGCGCATAACGTGCTGGCTGGGCATTCGCTTGGCACGCGAAGCACGCTTGGTGTGCTGCAAAAGCTGGCCGCCCAGCAGCGCTTGACGGAGGTGCACGCAGTGCTTCTGCTCGGCACGCAACTCGCAGGACCTTCTCTCGGCGGCGTGCTGGATCTGCCGCCGTCGTTGTTTGGTCTGTTAAAACCGCTTCTGGCGAGGCGATTTCGACGCCTTGCGTGGCATCCGGACAGCGATCCTGTACTGGTCGATTACGAAAGCCGGGTATCCAGCGGAAATTCGACGACCGTGATGCAGGCGGTGATACGCAATGTTTCGGTGCTTGAACCCGAACGGCTTGACGAATTGCGCTTGCCAGTAACCGTGGTGTCGGGAGACCGTGACGGACTTACTCCGGCCCTCGGCGGTAAAGCTCTCGCGGACAAGCTGCCGCAGGCGGCGTTTATCGAGCTGAAAGACTGTGGACACCAGATCATGCTGGAAAAGCCTGAACTGGTGAACCAGTTGCTGCGCGGTCTTCTCGCATTGCAGCAGCCAGTCGGCCTTTGATTACAACCGGCGGTATGAGCAAGCGTAGCGACCGCATGCGTTAAAAGGCACTCGCAAGGCCGCACATTAAAAAGAGCCTGCTCGCCCCTGGGAGGCGGCAGGCAAAGGCCCAGCGGGCGCTACGGGGGTAGCCGCTGAGATGACCAGGCACGATCATAGATCGGCGGGGATCGGACGTGGTGAGCGTGGCGGACAAGACCACGCATTTGGCAGCCTGCGATATAAAACCGAAGCTGCAACGCTATCCGGTCACACAGCAGAAGCGAAACGCAAAAAATTCCTATTGCCCATCAGGCTGCGAACGTTGCTCGATAGAAAATCGCTCGTGGACAAGAAACGCCACACAACTGCTATAGATTTTGGCCACGGCCTGGCACTCGTAGTTGAGATTCAGGTGATCCAGGAACGCACCGCCTAACGTTTTTGCGTCAAACATGTCTTCGCTTACGCTCAACACATGAGCTGCCATCTCTCTGGCGAAACTGGCGAGAGATACGCGCTGCAGCACGTCAATGACGTGATCGTTGACCTGCATCCAGAGGTGCGTCGATTCGACCAGATGCTCGACCGTGAGCCAGCGGCCGGTGAGATGATGCTTGACCAGTTGCGACATCACGAGATAGGTCAGAAACTCGGCCTGTGCACCAATGTTGGGATAGGATGTCGAGAGTGCCATGAAATTGATCTGATTAGAATTACATATCAATTATTTAACAGGCCAGCGTGTGCGAGATCAACTTCATAAAGGAGGCCACCGAGTTGGTGATGGCAGTGGGTTAAGACCGTAAGGGTGTCTCGGTCAGCTTGCTCAAACCTCAAAGCGCGCATACGAGGATAGAACGAAAAGAATGAATGACGACGTGTGCGGCGGAAGAGGCCATGCTATTGACTGAACAGGACAACAATGGAGGTTAGGTGCCTGGGTTATGAAGATCCAGACCTCCTGTTTCTGTGTGATCACGCCCTTCACGATGCAAAGAACGGGGCGAGATCTGTCGTCGAACTCGGCCAATGCCATGGCCTTGGCCGCCACGCGCACCGCGCCAGCTTTCTGTCGTTCTAAGATCGCTCCTCGTTTATATAGGGCCTCCCCCCACACCCAATGATGCTCTGACTTGCTGCTCCCTAAGGGCAAGCGGGCTCCTTCACTTGAGTCCGCGACGCAGCGGCCTGCCTGGCGGTCTATGAACAGTTCTGATCTGGTGTGTCTGGCAATTGCGGTGATGATGCTGGCGACATGGATTTGTCATTAGCATCGGTCTTAGGATGATTCCAATGCTGAGGAAGCGTGACGGGCACAACAGACGTAGGAAAATATGGACGAACTCGTTGATCTCATGAATGAGTACGCGGCGATCGATGACAAGGATTCGCTCTATGCGCGTGTGCTGGCGTCCTTCATTGCCGGGCACGAAGCACGCATGCGGTGTGAGTTGGAGAGAAAGGCCGAGGCAGCCTCTGGCGAGAGAGGATAAGGCCAGGTTGTTCCCCGGATTAAATCGAAAGAAAACCGGCGGATAAGGCCCAAACGTTGTCGTATCCAACGTGCTGCGTCGCAGCGTACGCTAAACAATCTGCTCAGCCTGAGCTCGTTCTTTGAGCGGATTACACGGCGCAAAATTACATGGATATTACTCTTTCGATTCTCTCCAAGCTTTGCTTTGCATGGGTTCTCGTTTACCTCGCATTCAGCCTGCAATCGGCCCTATGGGCGGGGGCAAGACACAGTAGCGGACTTGTCATCCTCGAGCTTCAACCCCATCGTGCGCGTGGTAAGAAAGAGGCCACAAGGGCAAGACTGCTGCGGCGAATGGCATTGCTCGCCGTTGTTGCATTGCCGCTGGGTATCGTAGCAACGGTTGTGGGTCTGGCCATATCGTAGAGATTCCACTGTGTGCCGGGCGAGTGCCGAGGTGTCGGCTATCGGTTTATGCCATTTGCATTTGTCGAGGTGTGCAGATGTCGAAAGGTTGAGGAAAGCTCGAATGCGGGATGGTTGTTCGAGGGGGAGATTGAACGTGGAGTTGTCAAATCTTCGCGGATTTTTCAAAATTCGGCATCCCTCCGCACATTTTCGCGTAGACTCCGATCGTCAAAATACCCTTCCGCTCTGCATGATACGGCAAGGGAAGTTCGTGGACGCGTGTGCCCGAATTGTCCTCGCCGTCGCGCTCGGCGGTTGCCCATGATCATATGCAAATCGCGATACTAGAATCCGATCTTAGAGCACTCGATAGCGCACTCGAAACATTGTCCTCTGCTGGGCACATTTGCTTTGGCGTAGTAAGCGACCAGTCGTTACACGAACTTCTCGGACAGGTCTCCATTGACCTGGTGATACTCGATTGGGTGGTGCCGGACCTGGTCCGATATGACACTTTGCGCTATCTCTCGAAATATAGGTCCGCAACTCCAATCATCCTGAGCGTGACACCGCGGACGTCGGAAAATGTAATCGCTTCAGGATTGCAGGGCGGCGCGAAGATATGTCTCGACAAGCCGCTCAGCACCAGCGAGTCTCTGGCGCATATTCGCGCCCTCGAACCTCAGCGCAGTTCGTGCGCCAGTTGCGCGACTTCCTGATCCAACTGGTGAGCTTCCGCGGCCGGGCCACCACCGGCGAACACTCCAATCACTCGGCGCTTTCAACGCAGCGCGCGTCAGGGCAGGCATCGCCGATTCCGCCAAGATGATGGTGGATTCAGCCATTTGATAACCGGCATCGCAAGAGCCGGATAGCATCGGGTCGCAGCGATCGGCTAGTCCGCTTTCGCTACTGACAGCGTCTTGAAGGTGCAAAAAATGGATGAATTCATTCCCGCGTATCTGATTCGCGAGCAGGCAGCGGTGGGAGCGCTTGTAACGTTTGGTGTGCTACGTATTATCGCCGCAGCCGTAGGTGTATCCAGAGGGTGGCGCGTCGTGACTCTTGAGCGGTGCTTCATGGCGATTGCGGCGCTGTACTGCTTTCCTCAATTGTTTGACCTCGCGACCCAGCTATATAGGGCTCGCGTTGCCGCCGCGGAGTTCGAAGGAAAAGCCATTGGGTGTGCGATCGCGCTTTTCTGTGCGCCCATCCTCAGTCATCGGCTCGGCTTCGAATAGCGGCAAATCCCTCGTCGCTCCTATGCCATTGTCGCCGCAACGCTAGACTGAGGCAGTCAAGCGTCGCTTAATCAAACGATATTCTGTGGGAGTCGTGCCAAGATACCTGCGAAACAGTTTCGAGAGACGCCCACCGCTGCTGATGCCGCAGCGGCGCGCCACCTTGTCTACCGGCAGATCGCTTTCGGCAAGCAGGCGGCAGCACATGTCCAGCCGGACGAACAAGAGATAGTCGGATGGCGTTACACCCATTTCGATCTTGAAGCGCCGGAGGAAATTGCGTGAACTCATAGCGGCTATTTTGGCCACGTCGTCGATCTTGATGGCGCGTTCGCCGTTCATCTCGAGCCAGAGCGCCGAGCTGCGTATTTTTTCGCTGACGCCGACGGACGCGTTCTTGCTGACGAGCGCGGCGAACGGCGTTTCCAGCAGCGGCTCAATACCACTGGCGATCTTGTGTGCGATTCCTGCACCGAGGTCGTTTTCGACTACCGCCAGTGCAGCACGGAGCGGATGGGTGGCCTCCGGCGGCAGCCTGGACTTCAACACATCGCGCAGTACCTGGGTGTGCGGTCCGCCGTGCAGCGCGCCGGCCGCAGCGGATTCCAGTTCGGCCGCATCGAGCAACAGGCGCCCTTCGGCGATCGGAAATATCGCTTTTGTATAAGGCGCAATATGCCGTAGCCAGTCGACCAGACGTCCATCACGCAGTGCGGTATTCACGCCCGCACCGCCTGCAATGAACAGCGCGTGGAATTTGCCGCTGTCATGACCTGTACCAATCGTCTCGGTCCAGAGTAAGGCGGAAGATGAACTCGAGATCCTGCCACCGCTGGCGGACAACAGGCAGACGTCGTATCGGACGACGCAACCTCTGTTAGTGTCGGCTTGCGTGTTGGCTGAATGGAAGATCTCCGCGACTGCGGCCGCGTCGGGCAAGGAAAAGCCGTTGAACAGGGCAATGCCGATGCGCTTCACTGCGCAACCGGCCGGCGAACCCTGAGATCGCGCGGCGTGCCGCCACTCGTGATCCGGAAAACCTGCCATTTAAGCTTTCCCCGAAGATAACGGCCTCCTCCGGCGTTCGAACCGGTTGTCATTCGCGGCCCATCGTACACACGGAATCCCGACGGCATCTGGGCGTGGCCGAATAGTCGAATATGTTGGCGGGGGCGGATGGTTTTCGCGGTGTCCTGCCAAACCACGCCGAGCGGTCACGCCATGCGCTGGCGAAGTGGAGTGGTTCGTTGCGGTTAGTAGACTTCGGCCGAGCTGAAATTCACGCTCTTTGCACTTCCCGAAGCGGTAACCGGGGCGCGACTGAGATTCCAGGTGATGTTGATGTCCGGATCATCCCACCGCAACGTTCGCTCCTGCTCGGGAGTGCGGCGCTCAGTAGCCTTGCACAACACCTCCGCGACTTCCGACAACACCAGAAAGCCGTGCGCAAAGCCGGGCGGTATCCATAGCTGGTGACAATTGGACGCGGACAAGCGCACGCCCACCCACCGGCCGAAAGTGGTCGACCAACGTCGCAGGTCAACCGCCACGTCGAACACCTCACCCGCGACGACCCGCACAAGTTTGCCCTGTGGACGCTGGATCTGGTAGTGGAGGCCCCAGAGCACATTGTTCGGCGAGACGGTGTGGTATTCCTGGGAGAAGGTATAACCGCGAGCCACCTTTTCGTCGAACTCGTTCTGATCGAAGCTTTCGAAGTAAGCGCCACCGGCGTCGCCCGAGATGTATGGCTCGATCAGCTTGACGTCGCGAATGGGGGTGTGTTGAACCTTTATTGTCATGGACGGCGATTGGGCTGAAAACGGGAAGGGCATGAAGAACGCCGCATACGACTCCTGAGCTTACAGCTTAGGCTTGATCCACTTCCGCCAAATCAATGAAGTAGAACGCCATTTACGCGGCACGGCGTTGCGCCTATTGCAATGCCGCATTTATTTTCATTCGCGTGATAATCCTGGCGGCCCAGCACTAGCAGTTTTCTTCCTGTGCGGCACATGCCATGCGCGCTTGAGGCGCCGGTTTGCGTATTGGAGAGGCAGCCTCCTCGACCCGCAACTGAACCTTCGGACAGCTATTCATAGCGACGTCATGCGATCCGCATCCATCGCCCGCGCATGTGGGCTAATCCGACAACATGTTGGCGCTTTCCGTCAGCCATGCTTCGCCATTTGGCGGCCTATGTATGATGCACTGCAACTCACAAGAGTTCTCGTTGTGCAAGAGACGACGCTAAACCGCTTAACGCTGAGGGAGCTCTATGGTGTATGCAGGTCTCGACAATCCGGATAGCGGAGCGGCGTCTGCCTCTGGGAAGCGGCGAAGACGCATGGTTCGAGACATTGGCGTTGTACTGTTCGAGGGTTTCTCGTTGCTCACCGCTGGAGTCATTCCAGAGGTATTCCAGGTGGCAAACGAAATCTGCGTTGCACGATCGAGAAGTGATGTGCTGTATGACGTGCGCTTTTACTCGGCTGAAGGGGGCAATGTGGCGTGCTCTTCATCGATCAACGTCTGGACATACGCTTGCGACGCTCGAAATGCGATCGGCTTTGACGCTTTGTTTATTGTGGGTGGAGAGGGCGCACAAGACGCGGCGCGTGACGAGCGTGTGGTGAGCTGGCTCCGCGAAGTCTTGCCGCTGAGCGAGGTGGTGAAGCCGATCGGCGAAGGATGGATGCTGCTGGAGGCGGCGGCCGTCAATGGCTCGGGACAGTCGCGCCACTCGGCTGGCTGGCCGCAGAAGTTGGCCGGGACCAGAGGAAACGATCTGTCTGATGAGGCCGATCGTTATGAGCCGGCCAAGACCGCCCTGATGTTGGTCAAGCGCGATCTTGGCGTTGATGTTGCGAGGGAAGCGGTTGGACGTCTTTCATTAAACGGTTCGCCGATAGTCGCGTCGGTACTGTCCGAATCGAGTACACCGACGCGAGCCGAGAAGGTGCGGGCATCGGCGCAGTGGTTAAAGGAAAATTGCGGGCGGCCGATTTCCGTCGCCGAAGCGGTCCGCGTCGCGGCGATGAGTGAGCGGAATTTCTTGCGCTGCTTCAAGCAGGAGATTGGCGTGACACCGTCTGAGTTTTTGCTGCGTACCCGTCTGGAGATGACGTCACGGTTGCTTGCAGAGACCGATTACCCGATCGACAGAATTGCAAAGCACTGCGGCTGGATCAACGGTGACCGCCTTGCCAAGATTTTTCGTAAGCGCATGGGCCTCACGCCTTCGGAATATCGCGTGCGTGTCCGTGGTTTGGTGCCAGGCGATCCCACATAGCCGGACGGGATTCAGCCACGCAATTTGAATCTGTTAAGCGCGCATTGTTCGAATCTCCGGCGCGCAGCAATAGGAGTACTTATGATGTCGTCGTTGACAGATGAGGTAAGCCAAGACAGTCGTGCTACCGACCCGATCGATAGCGAGACAGACGGAGGCGTCAGACTCAAGGCGTCCGCGCGGCTCGTGCCAGTGGTGTTGGCGGGCGGTGCAGGTTCGCGGTTGTGGCCGATGTCGCGCGAGCAATATCCGAAACAGCTGATTGGCGTCCTTGGCCCGGACTCGTTGCTGCAGGAAACCGTTGGCCGCATGAGAGGCTTCGCTTCCGCCACGGGAGTTGCGTGCGCACCGATCATCGTTTGCGGGGATGAGCACCGGTTCGTGACAGCAGAACAACTTCGGACGAGCAACATCGATGCACGCATCGTAGTCGAGCCCGCGCGGCGCGACACCGCGCCGGCGCTGACGCTCGCCGCCGCGGTGGCATGCGCGGACGGAGAAGATGCGATCGTGGTTGCAATGCCGGCAGATCACGCGATTGCCAATGTGGAGGCATTCCAGCGCGCGATCGCGCTTGCAGCGGAATACGCACAGGCGGGTGCGATCGTCACCCTTGGCGTACCGCCGACGCGGCCCGATACCGGCTTCGGTTATATCAAGCTAGGGGCGGAGATCGGCGCCGGCGCTCAGCGGATTGAGCGCTTCGTGGAAAAGCCAGCCGCTGAGCTGGCCGCGCAGTACCTCGCATCCGGGCAGTACTGGTGGAACAGCGGCATCTTTGTGGTGCGAGCAAGCGTATGGCTCGAAACCATTGGACAGTTGCAGCCTGCCATGCGTGAGGCGTGCGTTCTCGCGCTCGCAGAGGGGATCACCGAAGGTCAGTTCCTTCGGCCGGGCTCCGGCGCCTTCAAACAGTCGCCGTCCGACTCGATCGACTATGCGGTCATGGAACGGCTCGGATCGGACGAAAATCTGCCGTCGGGTGTAGTCGTCCCGCTCGAAGCGGGCTGGTCCGATCTTGGTTCATGGGACGCGGTGTGGGATGCGCTAGACAAGGACGTTGACGGCAACGTCGCGCGGGGGCGGGTCGTCTTCGAAGGGGCCACGTCGAGTCTGGCTCATTCCGAAGGAAGACTGGTCGCGTGCGTGGGCGTAACCAATGTCGTCGTTGTCGAGACCGATGACGCAGTCCTGGTAGCGGACCGGTCGCGCGTGCAGGACGTCAAGGGGCTGGTCAGCCGGATCAGGGCGCAACAGGCGCCCGAGGCGGATGCGCATCGGAAGGTGCGCCGCCCTTGGGGTTACTACGACTCGATCGATCATGGCGACCGGTTTCAGGTCAAGCGCATTGTTGTCCATCCCGGCGGCCGCCTTTCTTTGCAACTGCATCACCACCGCGCGGAACACTGGATTGTGGTCAGCGGCACGGCGATGGTGACTCGAGGCGACGAGCAATTCATGCTCAGCGAAAACGAATCGACCTTCATTCCGTTGGGTGTCACGCATCGCCTCGAAAACCCGGGCAAGTTGCCGCTTGAACTCATCGAGGTGCAATCCGGATCGTATCTGGGAGAAGACGACATCGTACGGTTTGACGATACGTACGGTCGCACCTGAAGCCTTGACGGGTAGCGCAATCGGACCTTTTGGTTGGGAGTCGCAAAATGCTTGGGATACAGGGATTACTGGCGCGACTGGTCGACGTGTTTCTTATAGTCGCCTGCGCGGTGCTGGCGTCGCACATTCGCTTTGAAGACATGGCGCAAAGCCGGCTCGACGACGCGTTCATTACGTTTTCCGTGGCGTTTGCGCTGGTCTCGTTTCCTGCGTTTGGCTTGTACGAGTCGTGGCGCGGACGTTCGATATTGCGGCTCATGGGCCTCGCCTCACTGGCCTGGATTCTGGTGCAGGCTTGCGGTCTCGTGTTGATGTTTTCACTGCATCGGACGGACGTTATCTCCCGCTTGTGGTTTGCTTACTGGACAGCGATGACAGGTGGATCGCTAATCGCGGCCCGGTTGTTGACGTATGGGGTTCTGCGCAGGGTGCGACGTGCAGGAATGAATTTGCGCGACGTGGCGGTGGTGGGCTATGGCGCGCATTGCCAGCGGATCGTTCGCAAGATGGAGGTGTCACCGGCGAGCGGCTTTCGGGCATCGGCGATGTTCGCGATGCCAGATGGGCATCAGGAGAAAGATGCTCATCTGGCCGGCGTGCCGGTAATCGGCGACTTCCATGAATTCACGGAATACGTCAGAGGCAAAGGGGTGCAGGAAATCTGGCTGGCGCTGCCCCTTTCGGAAGGCGCCACGATCCAGCGCTTCGTCAACGAATTTCAGAACGATCTCGTGAACATCCGTTTCATTCCGGACATGCAAAGCATGGCGATTTTCGATGGCGCCATGATCGATCTGATTGGAGCACCTGCAATCAACCTGATGGCGTCGCCGCTGCCGGCGCACGCACTGGTTCAAAAGGACATATTCGATCGCATCTTCGCAGCGATTGCATTACTCGCTCTCGCGCCATTGTTGTTGGTCATTGCCGTCGCCGTGAAGCTTTCGTCAAGGGGCCCGGTGTTTTTTACCCAGTATCGCAAGGGCGCCGACGGTTGTGTGTTCAAGATCTACAAGTTCCGCACGATGCGGCCTCACGTCGAACGTGCGGGCGTGGTTACGCAGGCCACCAAGGGTGATTCCCGGATTACGCCTGTGGGTGGCCTTTTGCGGCGCACGAGTCTCGACGAACTGCCGCAGTTTTTCAACGTGCTGCGAGGGGAGATGTCGGTAGTCGGACCGCGCCCCCACGCGATCGAACATGACGAGCTCTACCGGAAGATCGTTAGCGGCTATATCCACCGGTATCGGATCAAACCAGGCATCACGGGATGGGCGCAGGTCAACGGATTCCGCGGTGAAACCGACCGCGTTGAAAAGATGCAGAAGCGGGTCGAGCATGACCTGTACTACCTCCTCAACTGGTCGTTCGCGCTGGATATGCGGATTGTCCTGGCGACCGTGGCAAAGGGATTGATTGGCAGCAACGCGTACTGACGTATGTGCAACGACGGACACGCACAGTAAGTTGAGGAAGACTTGATGCAATTCTTGTGTAAATGGTTTGAAGTTGAAGCGGAGCCGCTTTGTCGCCGGTGTGTTCGCCTGCTAACCGGCGTGACCGTTGGCATGGCCCTGTCGGCATGCGGTGTTGCGCCTGGTATGCGTATGAATACGCCGGCGACATTACCCGTTGCTGCCGGTAGTGAAAATGTGCCGTCGGCCGAACTGCAGATCCCAATCGCTGACATCAACGTCGCCCTGATCGAGAAAATGCATGAGGCCGAGACTCAGGCAAGCGCGGATCAGGTTCGGCAATTGTTCGGCAAATCGGGGCCGTACACGCTCGGCGTGGGCGACGTTCTACAGATAACAATCTGGGATCACCCCGAGTTGACTGCGGCCCAAGGGGCGCAGACCCAAACGAATGGGCACCCCTATGATCCCGCCGCGGGCTTTGTGATCGACAACAACGGCAACGTGCAGGTTCCGTACGCCGGCAGCGTTCATCTCGCAGGGCTGCGCATCGATCAGGCACAACAGGCGGTGTATGCGTCCTTGGTCAAGGCGTTCGTCAAACCGCAGGTGACGGTGCGGATTGCGTCGTTCCGTGCCAAGCAGGTTTACGTGGATGGTGAAGTGCACACGCCCGGCGGCGTACCGATTAGCGACACGCCCATGACGCTGTACGAAGCGATTGGCGGCGCAGGTGGCTTCGCCTCCACGGCGGATCAAAGCCGGATGATTCTCGTGCGTGACGGCGTGTCATACAGGTTGAACCTCTCGCGCATGCTAGAGCGCGATCAGAATCCAGCGAACATTGTGCTAAGGGACGGCGACATGCTGAAAGTCGTCTCACGTGATGACAACGGTGCGTATGTCATGGGTGAGGTCAATAAGCCGGTGACGGCCATCCCGCTGAAGAACGGAAAGCTGACACTGAGCGACGCACTGTCGCAGGCAGGGAGTCTGAACAGCAGCACCGCGGATGCCGCCCAGCTTTATGTTGTGCGCGGTTCGGCGGGGGTGGCCCCCCAGGTTTTCCATCTCGATGCACGCTCACCGGTTTCGATGGTGCTCGCCAATCAGTTCGAGTTGCAGCCCAAAGATGTGGTGTATGTGGACGGCAACGGTCTGGTGCGCATCAGCCGGGTACTCAGCCTGTTATTGCCGGCGATCAATGCGGGCTTGACCGGGGCGATCGTGGCGAAATGATCGACAGCGTTCTTTTTGTCTGTGAGGGCAATATCTGCCGCAGTCCGATGGCCGAGGGCCTGCTCGCCAAGCGGCTGCCTGGCGTCAGCGTCATTTCTGCCGGGTTGGGTGCGCTCGTCGGACGTGGCCCGGACCCCTTGGCAATCGAGTTGATGAGCGAGCGGAAGATCGACATCGCCGGCCACACCGCGGTGGGTCTAAACCTGCAACACATGCGTTGTGCCAGCCTCGTTCTGGCCATGACAGCCGCGCAGCGCAGGCAAATCGAAGCGGCCTATCCGTTTTCTAAGGGAAAGGTATATCGCATTGCCGAGCGCGCGGGGATTGATGTAGTGGACCCCTATCGAAAGGAACGCGCGGTGTTCGAAAAAACATTGGCGCAGATCGAGCAGGGTCTGGAATGGTGGATTGACGCAATGATTCGATTGACTAACTAATTACATGGCATCCTTAATTCAGAACCGAATCATCGAAGCGCCAAACGGCGACGAAATTCATCTTTCCGACTACCTTGCGGTGATCGCGGAGAGCTGGAAGCTGATCCTCGCGACTGCGGCGGCCGTGCTGCTGCTGGGTATGCTCTACGCGTTTCTCGCGACACCGGTTTATCGTGCCGACGCGATGATCCAGGTGGAGGATAGCGCCGATTCAGCGAAGGATGCGCTGGGTGATCTGGCGTCGATATTCGACACCAAGCAGACCGCCGATGCCGAAATCGAGCTGATCCGCTCGCGTCTCGTGGTCGGCCAGACAGTCCGCACGCTGCACCTCGATATCAGCGCGGCGCCACGCTATTTCCCGTTGCTTGGTTCGATTGTGGCGCGTCACGCAAGCGAAGGTAAGCCGGCCTCGCCTTGGTTCGGCATGAGCCGTTTCGCGTGGGGCGGCGAGAAAATCGACATTTCGGATTTCGACGTGCCGGGAGACCGGTACGACGCTGAGTACAGGCTTGTGGCGCGTGGCGGCGACCAGTTCGATTTGCTGGACCCCGATGGCGAAATCGTTCTGCATGGTCAGGTTGGTCGGAAAATCCAGGGCGAAGAACCGAAAGGCAAGGTGGAATTGCAAGTGGCACGACTCGTGGCCCGGCCCGGCACGCAGTTCATTTTGAGGCGCGCGTCAACGCTCGGCACCATCGATCAGCTACAGAATGCGCTCGTCATTGCGGAGAAGACCAAGCAATCCGGAGTGATCGGCGTTACGCTCGACGGTGCGGACAGCAAGCGCATCGCGGAGATCATCAACACCATTGCCGCCGCCTACGTTCAGCAGAACATCGACCGGAAATCCGCCGAAGCCGAACACACGCTCGCTTTCCTCGATCAACAATTGCCGCAACTGCGCAAGCAGCTTGACGAGGCAGAGGATCGCTACAACGAGTTCCGCAACCGCAAGGGCACTGTCGACCTGACTGAGGAAAGCCGTTTGCTGCTGCAACAGATTGTCGATAACAAGACCAAGCTCGTCGATCTGCAGCAACAGCGTATCGAGATGACGCAACGCTTTTCCGAGTCGCATCCGGCAGTGGTCGCGCTAAGCTCGCAAATTGCATCGCTGCAGGCGCAGCAGGAGCAGTTCAACAAGCACGTCATGACCTTGCCGGACACCGAGCAGTCCGCCTTGCGCTTGTTGCGTGATGTCCGAGTTGATACGGAGTTGTATACGAACCTGCTGGACAGCGCCCAGCAGTTGCGCATCGTTAAGGCCGGTCAGGTGGGTAACGTCCGGGTAGTGGACTACGCCGTCGCCGAGGATTCGCCGGTCAAGCCCAAGCGTGTCGTCGTAGTTGCGCTGGCGGCCGCGCTGGGGCTGATCGCAGGAACGGCAGCGGCATTCGTCAAGCGGGCGCTATTCGGCGGGATAGAGCACAGTGAAGAAATCGAACAGGCGCTCGGGCTGCCGGTGTACGCAACGGTACCGCACAGCGAAGCGCAGGTTCGTCTGAATCATGGCATTCGTCGCGGCAGCGGCGGACAGCACGTGCTGGCCTCATCTGCATCGCACGATGTGGCGATCGAGGGGATACGCAGCTTGCGTACCGCGCTGCAGTTCGGATTGCTCGATGTCTCCAACAATGTGCTCGTGATAACTGGCCCGCGCCCTGAAGTCGGCAAGTCGTTCATGTCGGTCAATCTGGCCGCGGTGCTGGCGAGCGGCGGCAAGCGTGTGATGCTGATTGACGCCGACATGCGGCGCGGCGATCTCCACGGCTACTTCGGCGTGGCGAGACAACCCGGGCTGTCGGATGTCATTGCGGGGCGCGAGGCCGAAAGTGCGGTTTTGCGCAATGTCCTCCCTGGTCTGGACGTGCTGCCGAAGGGCTCATTGCCGCCGAACCCGGCTGAATTGCTGATGAGCGAGCGGTTCAGGACCATGCTCGATCACTTCTCGAGCCAATACGACATCGTCATTGTCGATACCCCGCCGGTACTGGCCGTCACAGACGCGGCACTGATCGGCAGGCACGCGGGCGCAACCCTGCTGGTGGTTCGTCACGGCCGCCATCCGATGGCGGAAATTCTGGAATCCGCGAACCGTTTGCGCAATGGCGGCGTAACGCTGAAAGGCGTGCTGTTCACCGATGTGCCCCAGCGGCGCGTCGGCTATGGGACCTATTACTCCGGCTATTACGGGTACGAGAGCACTCCAGAGTAAGTATGACAACACCACGGAATGGCGCGCGGACGCACGCGGCGCAACGATACTGAGGAGCATCAAATCATGAATCGAAAAGTTGCCTTGATTACCGGTGTGACAGGCCAGGATGGCTCGTACCTTGCGGAGCTACTGCTGGAGAAGGACTACGAAGTGCATGGCATCAAGCGGCGCGCTTCGCTGTTCAATACAGACCGGATCGACCACTTGTACCAGGACCCGCACGCCGAAGACCGCCGCTTCATACTGCACCACGGCGACCTGACGGACTCGACGAGCCTTACGCGCATTATTCAGCGCGTACGGCCCGACGAGATCTATAACCTCGCAGCGCAAAGCCACGTCGCGGTTTCGTTCGAGGAACCGGAGTACACCGCTAACGCAGACGGGATTGGCGCCTTGCGCATCCTTGAAGCGATCCGGATTCTCGGCCTTGAGAAAAAGACCCGCTTCTATCAGGCCTCGACATCGGAGCTCTACGGATTGGTGCAGGAGATCCCGCAGAAGGAGAGCACCCCGTTCTACCCGCGAAGCCCGTATGCAGTGGCCAAGCTGTACGCGTACTGGATCACAGTCAATTACCGCGAGGCATATGGCATCTACGCGTGCAACGGGATTCTGTTCAACCATGAATCGCCTGTCCGTGGCGAAACCTTTGTGACGCGCAAAATCACGCGGGCGATTGCACGCATCGCGGCAGGTCTGCAGGACTGCCTGCATCTGGGTAACCTGTCCGCGCTGCGGGACTGGGGACACGCCCGGGATTACGTCGAAATGCAATGGCTGATGCTGCAGCAGGAACAGCCCGAAGACTTTGTGATTGCGACGGGGGTGCAGTACAGCGTGCGCCAGTTCGTTCAATATGCGGCTGCCGAATTGGGCATCACCATACGCTTTGAGGGCAGTGGCGCCGGCGAGGTCGGTATCGTCGAAAAGGTCGAAGGCACGGAGGCGAAGGTGAGCCCCGGCAGCGTAATCGTGCGTGTCGATCCGCGCTACTTCCGTCCTACCGAAGTCGAAACTCTCCTCGGCGATCCGACAAAGGCACACGAAAGGCTCGGATGGAAGCCGGCCACTTCGTTCGCCTCTCTGGTCAAGGAGATGGTGCGGGCCGATTATCAGGTTGCCAGGCGCGATGCTCTGGTGACGCTGGCCGGCTTCAAGGTATTCGAGTACAACGAGTAATCATCATGAACAAGAGCGCTCGAATCTTTGTCGCGGGGCATCGCGGAATGGCTGGCTCCGCTCTGGTCCGCGGCCTTACCGCTCGCGGCTATTGCAACCTGGTGACGCGCAGCCGTTCCGAACTTGACCTGAACAACCAGGCTCGCGTGGAGTCGTTCTTCCGCGACGAGCAGATTGAGGTGGTCGTGCTGGCTGCCGCCAAGGTCGGCGGCATTCTGGCTAATGACACTTACCCGGCGGACTTCCTGTATCAGAATCTGATCATCGAGGCCAATGTGATTCACGCGGCCTATCGGGCGGGTGTTCAGCGCTTGTTGTTTCTAGGCTCGTCGTGCATTTATCCGCGTGATTGCCCGCAGCCGATCAAGGAAGATTATCTGCTGACGGGGCCCCTGGAGAAAACCAACGAACCCTATGCCATAGCAAAGATCGCCGGTATCAAGCTATGCGAGGCCTTCAATCGCCAGTATGGCACGCAATACGTGTCGCTGATGCCGACCAACCTCTATGGGCCGAACGACAACTATGACCTGAAGACAAGTCATGTGTTGCCGGCGCTGCTACGCAAAGCTCATGAAGCGAAATCGGCCGGTGCGGAGAGCCTGCTGGTCTGGGGTACCGGGCGGGCACGCCGCGAGTTCCTCCATATCGACGATATGGCTGATGCGGCGCTGTTTCTCCTTGAGCGCGGTATCGGAGTGGGTTTGTACAACGTCGGTTGCGGCGAAGATGTCACGATCGCAGAGCTGGCGCGCGCAGCAATGCATACGGTCGGGTTCGACGGCCGCATCGAATTTGATGCCGGCAAACCGGACGGTACACCGCAAAAGCTGCTCGACGTCAGCAAGCTTGCGGACCTTGGATGGCGCGCGAAGATCAGTCTCGAGGCCGGTTTGGCCGCGACGTACCAGGACTACTTGCTGCACCACGAGTCGCAAGCGCTAGAGCGGGCGTAGCCGCATACCGGCAGAGAACCGACATGATTCGATTCGACGAAAGCAGCGCGACATGGGTTTTCGCTCAACAGGGCGTTTCCCGCTTGCTGGTGGCATTCAAGTTCTTCCTGCTGGCACGTCTGCTGGGACCACACTCGATTGGCCTCATTGCAGCTTGCCTCATGGCCCTGTCAATCGCCGAGTCGCTGACCGAGATGGGTATGAGCCATGCACTGATTCAGCGGCGCGAACTGCTGGACCAGGCGAGCCTCGACGCATTGTGGACCGCCACCGCCGTGCGCGGCCTGTTTCTGACCGTTGTGTTATTTGCCGCTTCCGGTCCTATTGCACGGTTGATGAACATTCCGGAGGGCACAGGTGTCCTGCAAATGGTCGCGCTGGTTCCGCTCGCGAGGTGCCTTGCCAGCGTACGGGTCGTGATTGCACAACGGCAGCGGCGCTTTCGCACCGTTGCGTTGCTCACCACAACGTTTGTCACGGCGGATTTTGTCATGTCCGCTATCGCGGCCTTCAGCTATCGGGAAGTCATCTGGGTGCTTGCTGCTCTGCCACTCTCGGAATTTATGAAGGCTGTCGCGTCGCATATTGTGTTTTCAACACGGCCTCGACTGAACTTCAATACGAAACCGCTTGGTGAGGTCATGCAATTCGGCCGCTGGGTTTGGGCAAGCAGTTTGCTGACCGTCATCGTCAATCAGTTGGACCGGATCATTACAGTCAAGACGTTTGGAGTGCAGACGCTGGGTTTGTACCAGACAGCAAGCCGCCTGGCGCAATTCGGTGTAGCCGACTTTGGCATTGCGCTCAGTCAGTACCTGTTTCCGAATTTCGCCGAGCTCGCGCGCCACGACAACAGTCGCGCCGTGCGATGTGCGATGACGCTATTCAACCATCTTGGAACGATTGCATTGGTGCTTGCGACGTTTCTATGTGTGGTCGCCCGCGAAGTGATCCAGTTGGCGCTGGGTGACCAATGGGGTGGCGCCGTTCCGTTCTTTCGCGTCTTTGTCTACCTGATGGCAGCGGGCGTGCTGGTCGGACTGCTCACGGCATATCTGCGCGGAACGGGAAAGCCCAGCCGGGTGACACGCGCAACTGTTGTTCAGCTGGCCGTGCTGGTTGCCGCGTCGGCGCTTCTTGCACCGTGGCTGGGTGCTATCGGAGTCGCCCTGGCCGCAGCGGTTTCAGTGTTGACCTGCGCCGTTTTGATGCTTTGGGATGTGCTCTCGAGCGCGCCCGACCAGGCGCGGCAGTTGTTGCCGCTCGCCACTGTCGGCGTGCCGGTCGCGGGGCTGATCGCGATCCTGAGTCAATTGTTATCGTCGGTCCCGTATCACGAGGTCGGATTGGGTTTCGTGAGTGCCATCGCTCTGGTGTTGCCCCTGCAGAGGTTAAGGGCAGGCTTCTCTTTGACGACCGGGTGAGAGAGGACAATGCGAATCTTGCAAATGGTTTTGACACCGCGGCACTCCGGGGCGGAAATACTTGCGGCCACCTTGGCTCAGGTGCATGCCGAGGGTCATCAGGTTGTGACCGGCATCCTCGGCATCAATCCGTGTGAGGATGCTTTTGAGCCTGTCTGGACGGCCCTGAAGAACAACGGTGTCTGGTGCACGTCGCCGCCTCGCCTGCTAGGGCGCCTGGGCAGACTTCGGCTCATCCTTGCCACTTTGCGCGACTTCAAGCCGGATGTGATTGTGGCGCATTCGGTGATTCCGGCCGCGTATGCACGCCTCGCATTGAAATTGACGGGGTCCGCGGCACCCGTCGTGACGGTACTCCATGCAGCCACCAATGATGACTACGCGGGCAGGCTTCTAAGGCTCAGTGAGCGGATGCTCCAGTCAGGCACCGCGGCAGTGGTGACGGTCACGGAAGCTGCGGCAAACAACTATCGCCTGCGGTGTGGCACGCCCCGGCGACTTCTGACGATCCCGAACGGCACCGCGGTTGATCAGTTCGTGTTCGATCAGGCGGCCAGGCGGCGGGTTCGCGCTGATTTTGGCGTAGCGGACAACGTTCCGGTGGTGCTTCAGGTTGGGCGGCTCACCGCGGTGAAGAACCAGGCTGCCAGCATTCTGGCGGTACACGAAATGATTCGCGTCGGCCGACCGGCAGAACTCTGGCTCGCTGGACTGACTGAAGACATGGCATACGGCGACGCGCTCCATGCATTGATCAAGCAACATGGTTTGCAGAAAAAGGTACGGATTCTCGGTAGCCGCAGCGACATTCCGGCTTTGCTTGCCGCTGCCGACGTTTACGTGATGCCCTCCGCGCGGGAGGCGCACAGCATAGCCATGATTGAGGCACTGGCGAGTGGCGTGCCGATTGTGGCAGCGAATCTCCCCGTCTTCGACTTTGCCTCACGCTTTGCGGGTGTCGTTACTGTTGACCCGGCAAATCATCGAAGCTATGCAACAGCGATTGAAAAGGGGCTCTCTGAAGGACCCGCGCGTCACCAACGCGATGTGACCGCGTATTCAATCGCGCATGTCGCCGAGCGGTATACGGGGCTGTTTCGTGACGTAACTTCTGCGGCGCCTTTGCATCCACAAGGTAAGGGGCGGATGATATGACGACGCTTCTGATAGTGGAGCCGGAGGCGACCGGGCATCGGATGGTGCTGTACGTGCGCCTTATCGCCGAAAATGCCTTGCGCAGGGGATGGAAAGTTACGCTGATGACGACGGCATCGGCGCTTGCACATCCGGCAGGCCGCATGACGGTATCGGCATTGGGACGCGACCTGGACGTCGCGATGATGCCGGAGATTCCCCGTGGAACTCACTATGGAAGGCTTCAACTCCTGTTGGGTCAGCGAGCTTACCTGCGTGCCGTCGAACAGGGTTACATTGATTACCGTAAAACTCGCATTGCGGACTTCGTCTACGTTCCATACCTCAACTACTTTGACAAGGTAGCCGGATTCTATGGCTCGCCTTTTGGCGACACACCTTTCGGCGGCATGATCCTTGCCGCCAGGTTTCATCACCACGCCTGCGGTATTGCCGGACCTACGGGAATGCAGGACGTCGTCAATAACGTCCTGTTTCGGCGATTGCTCGGCCTGAGCAAGCTAGCGCTCGCTACGACGATAGATGAGCCATTGCCGCAGTATGTCATGCGAAAGATGCCAAATGTCGCAGGGAAGATCAGATATGTCCCAGACACGTCGTTCATCGGCCAGCCAGCGGATCGCCATGAAGCTCGGCGAGCTTTGGGCCTGGAAGAGGGACACTTTGTTGTCGCGGCCTATGGGGCGCTTAGTCCAAGAAAGGGTCTTGCGCGATTGCTCACATTGTTCTCCGCCGCGGACCTTCCGAAGTATTTTCGGCTGGTGCTTGCAGGCGTACAGGATAAGGAGGCGGCCCAGATGATTCAATCTTTCATGCTGACGGCCGGGGAGCGTGCGTCGCAGGTGATCGTTCTCAACAGGTTCTGTTCCGAACTGGAAGAAGGGCAGGTATTTGCGGCGGCCGACTCGATGTGGCTGTGTTACGAGAACTTTAGCGGAATGAGTGGCGTACTGATCCAGGCAGCCCAGGCCGGCGTGCCGGTGATTACTTCGAATTACGGCCTGATCGACAACTATCGGGGGAAAAGATTGCTGGGTCTGCGGTGGGACGATTTTTTGAGCGCATCGGCACCGAAGCCACGCTTCGACTGGGCAAAGCTGCAATCGGCCATGCACTCGATCAGGAACTCGCCTCAACTGGCCAGGTTTGCCAGCGAGCATAGTCCCAATTCCTTTGGAAGTAATGTGATAGACGCGATTGCCGTAGTCCATGGCGCGGGGAAGCATGATGACCAATAACTTCATGCGCCGCTCGAGAAATCGTGTGTCCGCTCCGACACAGGATGCCCGCCAATCAGGCCGAGTCGTGGGGCAAAAGAAAGCGCCCAAGGTCGCCATCGTGTATCACTTCTTCCCGCACTATCGAAAGGGCGTGCTTGACGCGATTGTTGCGCAGGACTTCGATTCGACCTTCTTTGGCGATCCAGTAGAACGGTATCAAGGCATTCCTTCGTTTAGTTTCGCAAACAAAGACGATTTCAGGGCGGCTCCAGTCAGGACTGTCGGCAAGATTTCCTTCCAATGGGCTGCCGTGCTGGCGTCATTATCGAGCGAGTTCGACGTATTGATACTGCTGGCCAACCCAAATTTCTTTACGACGTGGCTGGCGGCGTTGATAGGGTGCATGTCGGGGAAGCGCGTCATATTTTGGGGTCACGGCTTTCTGTCAGAAAAGCGAAATGTCAAAAACTTCGTAAGACGCGTTTTCTTTTCACTTGGGCATGCGCAATATCTGTACGGATATCGTGCGAAATGTATTGCCGAGAAGTTCGGGTTTCGAGCCCGAAATCTTTATGTTGGTTTCAATAGCCTGGACTACCAGTCTCAGTTGAACACGCGGCTTGACCTGCTGGGCCAGAGCGCGCAGCGCGAGCAAGCTGCGGAGCTGTGCATTCTTGGTGTCTCACGGCTAACGGATAAATGTGAATATGACCTGTTGCTGCGCGCGGCGTCGTTGGCGCAGGAGACATCTGGCTGCCAGTTCAAGCTAACCCTTATCGGGGGTGGACCTGCTGAACAAAAGCTCAAGGATCTCGCAACGGAGTTGAAGTTGAAGGTCGACTTTGTCGGCGAACTATACGACGAGAAAGCTGTTGCAACGTATATCTTCGATTCGGACGTCGTTGTGTCGCCGGGGAAGGTCGGGTTGACCGCGATGCATTCGCTGATGTTCGGCACACCCGTCATTACCCATTCCGACATGGATCGCCAAATGCCCGAAGTGGAGGCGGTGGTAGAGGGTTTCTCGGGGATGCTATTCCAATACGGAAACCTGCTCGATCTGACGAGGTGCCTCATGGAGTTTCCCCAGGTATTTCATGATCGCTGGCGCACACGGGACAACTGTTTCAGGATCATTGATGACGTATACAACCCCCGCAAGCAGTGTGAGGTCCTTGCGGATGCGATCCACGGAAGGCCCGCTCGGCAGGGTAATGACATGCTGGCTTCCTACGGAGATCAAGATGCTCGCGGCGCTTAGGAAGGTGTTGCGCAGTGCGCGAAGACTTTGGTGGCGCAAGCTTCTCAGACTCAATGGCGTGCACGCAACCGCACTATTTGGCGGCTATGGAGACATCAGCCGGGATTTTCGCGCTGACGAGTACGTCTATATCGGCCCGGGTTGTCGAATCAACCCGGGCGTATGCGTCGGCCGCTATTCGATGCTTGGACCCGACGTGCAGATCATCGGTAACGATCACCTCTTTGATCGTCCCGGTGTGCCGGTCATCTTTAGTGGCCGGCCGGCTTTCCGCCAGACGCTCATCGGAAAAGATGTATGGATTGGTGCGGGCGCAACGGTTCTTTGCGGCGTGAGGATCGGCGACGGCGCAGTCGTCGCAGCGGGAGCGGTCGTCACTAAGGATGTCGACTCGTTCGTGGTGGTTGGGGGCGTTCCAGCGCGACTGATCCGACGCCGCTTCGCAACCCTGAGCGACGAGGTGGCTCACAGCGAAATGCTGGCCGCGCCGCTGTCGTCTGGCGAGTATTGCCGTCCCGTTGCCAGTTATCAAGAGGTTTGAACGATGATTTTGCAAGGAGTGGATTCAAAAGTTGCTCCTTCGTTCTCGCTGGGGAACAGGTTGGCGCGGGTACTGTGGGGAATCGTGTATGCGTTGCTTTTCCTTCCCACACCGCGAGTGTGTCACGGATGGCGCCGGGTTGTTCTGCGGGCGTTCGGTGCACAGGTTGGAGTAGGCGCTCACGTCTATCCGCGAGTAAAGATATGGGCGCCGTGGAATCTCTCCATCGGCGCGCTAGCCGGAGTTGCCAATGGCGTCACACTGTATTCGATGGGGAAAATCACCATTGGAGAGCGATCTGTGATTTCGCAGGGAGCGCACCTGTGTGCGGGTAGCCATGACTTCAATGACCCGCTGTTTCAGTTGATAACACAACCCATAACCATTGGGCGTGACGCGTGGATTTGCGCCGAAGCTTTTATTTGTCCAGGCGCTGAAGTCCCCGACGGAGCGGTGATCGGCGCACGTTCAGTGGTGACGCGCAGTCTGCGCGATGCCTGGACCGTCTATGCAGGTATGCCCGCACGCAAAATAGCTATTCGACGCAGATCTGGAGAGCAGTGATGAACGGTATTTCAGTCCTTATTCTGACAAAAGACGAAGAACGGGACCTTCCTGGTTGCCTGGAGAGCGTGGTTGCGTGGTGCGATGACATCCATGTGTATGACTCGCTCAGTACGGACCGAACGGTCGAGATTGCTAAACGGTTCGGTGCGCAGGTTACGCTGAGGCAGTTCGATAACTGGGCTTCCCATCAAAACTGGGGATTGGCAAACATCAAGTTCAAGAACGACTGGGTGTTGTACATCGATGCAGATGAACGCGTCACCGGCGAACTGGCTCGCTCAATACACGAAGCCGTTTCAACACCTGGCGGTTGCGTTGCCTTTGAAGTTCAACGCCGCGATTTCTTGAGCGAACGTTGGTTAAAGCATGTTCAAGCGTCGCCCTACTATGTGCGCCTCTTCAAACCTGCGTACATCAGTTATGAACGGATGGTGAACCCGGTAACGATCGTCAATGGACAGACAGGCAGAGTGGCGGGGTTCCTCGATCATCATCCATTCAGCAAAGGCATATCGCACTGGCTTGCCCGGCACAATTCGTATAGTTCGCTCGAGGCCGATCAGTTCATGATCAACGCCAACCGTGACGAGAAGTTCAAGATATCGAAAGCGTTGCTGGCCAAGGACTTCCAGGTCCGGCGCTATCATCAGAAGGGGATGTTTTATAAGCTGCCGTTTCGTCCTCTGGTCAAATTCTTCCTGCTCTACGGGGTTCGAGGGGGGTTCCTGGATGGCGGCCCGGGGTTCGTCTACGCGACACTCCAGTCCATATACGAATACTTCATCGTATTGAAGGTGCGCGAGCGTATGAAGGTGCCCAGAGGCTAAATAAAAGGCTCTGCGACCGGAGCCTCCGTGTGAACGCCAGATAGAGCGGAACGCGGGCGACTCCGGGTGATGTCTCCACCCGGAACCCCGACGGGCGCTTCAACGCCCGTCGCTGCCAAGACTCTCTGCATTGACAGTCGATACCGCAGTTGCCGCCCTTAGGGGCAACTGCGACGGGAAGTAAGACGAGTATCGCCTGGCGGCCATTCCTTTCGAATAGGCGGCTACGAGAAGGCCCAGAGCCAGTCCATAAACCAATCCGGAAAAGCGTGGTCCTAGCGGATTTCCCCCGACCGTGGTTGCAACCATCCCCCCGGAAACCAGAAGATAGCGCCCCATGCTTTGCAAGTAGTCGGCGGTGGGTGTTGCACGACGCCAACGCCGATAACTGATCGTGCATCGGTACAGGGCGTACAGCAACGCGAACGGCAACGCGATTCCGAACAGGATGCCGCCGGCGAACAACTGGTATACCCAAAAATTGTGACCTGCCGACCAGGAGTCAATTGCCTCCAGATCCCCCCGCTTGGAGAACTCCAGCATTTCAACGATGTAATCCTCAGCGTAGCCAAAATGGTGTCCATAGCCCATTCCGGTCAGCAAAGACGTGCCGGTTGATGTGACCTGGTCATACTGATTTTCCATTTCGGCGAGGCGGCTCAACGTTGTCGGGTCTTTCCCGCTCTGCGTGCCCTCGGCGAAAAAGATCCGCTGAGACCAGTGATCGAGTACAGACGGGAAGATCCACGCGGCGCCTGCTGCCACTACGCCACCCAGTGCGGCCGCGACCAGAAGCGTGCGCAGCAGCGACTTGGTGAGGTGGCTGATTGTCGGAGCCGCGAGAAAACTCGCAAGGCAGAACAACAGGACCGTGCCCACAAGAAAGCTTCGCGTCACGCTCAAGAGCTCGACAACCAGGGTAGCGACAAAGAACATCAGCGCGACCTTGTTTGTTGCTCGGCGAACGACGATCTCATGGAGAAGCAGCCCCTGGAATCCAAGAAGCACAGGAGACAGGATCCGGTATCGAACGTCATCGATAGAGCCACCGGTCGAAAGGCCATAAAGCAGGCTGGCAATCATCGATACCGCCATCGCGGCAAAGAGACATTGGTCGAGAATCCTCGCCCTTGCGTCGCTCCACGGGTGGCATCCGGCGTGATAGCCCACCAGGAATAGAACGAAGGTGAGTATTACCCTCAAATAGTTTCCGACCTCGTTGCCCTGAAGGAACTGCGGAACGACGCTACCGGCAACGGTTATGGTTACCGCCATGGACACCAGCGATCGCAGTTGCGACCTGCTCCGGAATCTGGGCCCCATCAAGGCGAGAAGAACACCGCATATCAGGGGCGGGGCAACAAGCAGGTACTGGAGCAAATGACTTTGGCTGTCGTCGGCAGTCTTGTAGTCGAACGCCAACGGCAAGAGAAACAGGATTGCCAACAGCGGGATACCCTTTCCGCGCATCTTTACTTCCCTGATTTAAATGATTGACTGCATGGAATTCACAACGAGCGGCGCTTTACCGCCAGACTTCTTACGGTAGTGGCTCGTATTGCGTCATCATCCAGCCCGCGGCGGCGGTGGCGTTCCGGCGCCACGAGAAGCGCATCAGCACCTTGTCGCTGTGTGCAACAAATTTCTTCTTGCCCCCGCACTGAATGGTGAGCGTGTTGCTGCCGTTCACGGCGCCATACAGGCGAACTTCGTAGTAGAGACCGTTGAACAGTCTGTTCGCAACGTCCGGCAGGTCTAGCGTGCGAGGCGAAGTGAAGGGCGTTTCAAAAGAGAGAATGTTTGGATCGCCGAGCGTAACCGCGTAGCTTGCATCGCCGAGATTGTCTGAAAGACGATCGTTCTTGTACTGGTCGAGCGTGAGCGTGTCGCCGGTCGTTGTCGAACCGTTGTTGCATATTTGCCAGGGGTTGGCGTCGAACGACATATCCCTGATTCGCAAGTTACCCTTTGCACCGCTGATGACGTATATGTCGCCACCGAACTCGGTTGCGTTCGCAACCAGCGTATCGAGGTCAAAGGTTCCGGTCGGACCACCCACCCCGGTCGCAAACAGGGTTATCGCACCTCTTGCCGGGTGCAAGACCATGGCATTACCGCCAATGAAGAACTGACCGATCTTGACGTGCGCACCGGGACCAATGCCGATCAGGTCGACCGCGTTGCGATACACGCCGTTCTCCAGTTTGATCGCTCCGATCGTGCACTCGCTGCCACCCGAAATTGAAAAGAGTTGCGCGCCGCGCTGCGCCGCAATGAACTCGATCGTATCGACGACCCAGTTGTACCCGCGAACATCATTGAAGACAGGACCGACCATGTTATGGCAGTCGACAAAAAAGCGTCCCCATTTGTTGTTGGGGACGCCGTTGACGCAACCCGTCCATTGCATTGCGCCTGCGCTGAGATTGGCTTCGAACACAAGTTCATCCCATAGCCCTCCCCACGGGCCGCCAATGCCAGGTTTTACCTTGATCGCGTAGGAACCGCGTGCGAAGCGCAAACCCGTTAGCGAGAATTCGCACACCATTTGCGAGAACAGTATCGGGTTAGCGTTTTCGTGCGATGCCGGCTGATCGTTCGCATAATCGAACTCGATGTTCGAAATTCGCCATGTATGCATCAGCGGCTTTGAGCCTGTCGGGCCAATATCGAAGATTGGCATGTTGTCCGCTGTTTGCATGATCCGTGTTCCGCCGGCGACGTCACCGTCTATCGCCCATTCATACCCGGCCGGAATGATGAGAGGAGCGCTCACGCGATAGGTCCCTGCACCAAGTGTGCCGCGCTTATGGTGGGTAACCAGGTAATTGATCCATGCCTGGAGCGCCGCGGTGTCGTCGGTTTTGTCGTCACCCAGAGCGCCGCCGCGTCCACGTGCGCTGTAATTCTCCTCCTCGAGTGTTTCGATACGCGCACGAGGCAGGGCGAGGCTCACATCCGCAGTGCTTGCGAGCGATGTACGATTCAGGGCCAACCCAAGCCCAATCTGGCCCAGTTGGGCCAGTGCCTTGCGGCGCGTCAATTTCATCTTGTCGCGAGCCTCTGAAGCCTTGACTCGTTTCCATAGCGTATCAGCCTGCGCATGGGTTCTTCGAAATAGAGGTATATCGCGATGCTCAGGCACATGGCAAGCAGCAATGCTATCCACCCGTTGTTGCGATGAAGGCCCGCTATGTGCGCCCAATGTGCCAGTGGAATATGAATCAGATACAACGAATAGCTGGCTTCACCAAGGAGAATGAGCGGCCGGCGGTTCAGCAGGCCGAGTACCGGCCGTTTGAGCAGGGCGAGGCCGAGGATGAGCGCAGTGAAGAAAGGCGATTCAAGGTAGTAGGCCGGTCTTATAGGTTGCCATGCGGCGAGCAGCGCAATCGCGATCAAGGCGCCGCAAATGAGTGTTATCCCCAGGCGCTGCGATGCCTGTACGCTTAGCCGCACCTTGACGAAATAGGCGGAGGCGCCAATGCCCATGACGAATTCCGTCAAATGCGTTAGCGGAAATTGCGAAATCAGAAATCCCTTTCTGCCTAAAGGCACATAACGGTTGATACAGAAAATCCAGATCCCCTGCGCTGCCCAGAGTGCGGCGCAGATCAGCGCAAGTGTGAACCCGTCCTTCAGTCGCAGCTTGCGCAGGAGCCAGGGAAACAGAGCATAGAAAAGTGCCTCACAAGAGATGCTCCACG
>SDBV01001765.1_pt1 | contig 32346 bp, 21 predicted proteins | sample 2277081 | NCBI WGS metagenome assembly SDBV01 (sample SAMN10402039, study PRJNA504765) | marine sediment metagenome | isolation source: marine sediment core GS10_PC15, 223 cmbsf | place: Arctic Ocean: Southern Knipovich Ridge | collected 2010 | reverse complement strand
GAAGTTAATGAAACAACCATGCACGAGGTCCAGAACGCCGGCAGCATCCGCCGGATAACCGTGGCGGTGTTTGTCAACCATGTGGCCCAGCTCACTCAGGCCGCTGATGGAACGGAATCTGTCCAGCGCGTACCGCGCGACCAGGCCAATCTGGATGCTATCACTTCAATGGTGCAAAACTCTGTGGGCTTTGACCCGCTGCGCAACGACCTGGTTACTATCAGCCAGTTCGATTTCGATACCTCCCAGATTGACGAGCAGCGCCAGGCTCTGGAACAGGCCGAGAGGCGCGAGTTCTGGTACGGTGTGTCGCAGAAAATCCTGCTCGTGATCTCGATCCTGATCTTCGTGCTGTTCGCCCGCTCGCTGCTGCGTTCGCTCAAAATCCTGCCACCCAAGGAAGCGGCCGAGGAAGGTATCGAAACCGCGGTGCCAATTGAGGAAGAGATCAGCCTGGAGGCCCAGAAACGGGCGCAGATCCAGGAACAGGTCCTGATTTTTGCCAAGGAGAAGCCAGCCAATGTGGCTAAGCTGATCAAGACCTGGATGGTCGAGGAAGACTCTGGTGACTGACCGCTAATACAGGTTTGCCTGAAATCAATGTGTCAATTACGATAATGTTTTAAGCGGATAATGACGGATGGTGGTAATTAAGACAGGACAGCCGATCAGGAAAGTATTTTTTAAAACTTCCTCGGGCGGCGATGAGTTTATCAGCGGGCTGGACGTGGCCGAGAGCTACGACCCGCTTAGCGATGAGCGGGTAAAACAGGCTCTGAGCGAGCAGCTTGAGCAGGCCAGGTCCCAGTGGGAGCAGGAAGCTGAGCAGAGGGTGGAAGAGGCCACCGAACTTGGAAAACAACAGGGCCGCCAGGAGGCCGAGAGCGCCGCTGAAATCCGTGCGGCCGAGCTGGCCAGCGTTATCAGTTCCCTGGTCCAGGCCAGGGAAAAGCTGCTGGACGACTCCGAGCAGGCCGTACTCGACATGACTCTTGCTATCGCCCGCCGCTTCGTGGAGCAGTCGGCCCTGCTGGGTGATGAGTTGATCCGCAAAACAATCAAGGATGCCGTTAAGATGGTGACCGAAAAGGACAAAGTGATCATCAGGGTCAACCCTGACGATCTGGAAGAAGTCCGTGGCCACCAGGACGATATAATCTTCATCGGTGACGGGATCGGACGCCTGGAGGTCCGCGGCGACAAGAAGGTGGATCGTGGCGGCTGCGTGGTGGAAACCGAAGCCGGTAATATTGACGCCCGGATTGCCAGCCGTTTCGAGCAACTGGACAAGGCGATCCAGCAGGCATACAACATGCGCAAAGCCGAAGGGACTGATGAGCAAACCGCAGAACAAAACGAGTGAAAAATCCTCGCTGGCCGCACCCTATCTGGACGCCCTGGAGCATTGCGAGGATATTGCTCTCAATGGCAAGGTGAACCGCGTGGTGGGCCTGATTATCGAGTCTATCGGCCCGGACGTGTCGATGGGGCAGGTGTGCCGTATCCGCAGCCGTGATGGGAGCCGGGAGGATAAAGCCGAGGTGGTGGGATTCAAGGAGAACAGCGTTCTGCTGATGCCCCTGGGCAGCATGGAGGGTATCGCTCCGGGCTGTGAAGTTATTGCGGAAAAAGGGATTTTCAATGTGAAGGTCGGACCGGCCCTGCTGGGCAGGGTGCTCGATGGCCTGGGGCAGCCGATCGATGGTCTGGGCCCACTCCACCTTCAGGAACAGGTAAGCGCCTACCGTCAACCGCCCAGCCCCATGGAGCGGGCGCGGATCACCGAGCCACTGGCAACCGGAATCAGGGCTATCGACGGGATGCTCACCTGCGGCAAGGGCCAGCGCGTGGGTATTTTCAGCGGCAGCGGCGTGGGCAAGAGCGTGATGATGGGCATGATAGCCCGCAACACCGAAGCCGATGTCAACGTGATCGGCCTGATCGGTGAGCGCGGCCGCGAGGTGCGTGATTTTATCGAACGTGATCTTGGCGAGGAGGGCCTGAAACGCTCGGTGGTGATTGCGGCCACCAGCGACCAGCCCGCCCTGGTCCGGCTCAAGGGAGCTTTTATCGCCACTGCTATCGCCGAGTATTTCCGCGACCAGGGTATGGACGTGATGCTGTTGATGGACTCTGTGACACGCATGGCGATGGCCCAGCGGGAGATCGGCCTGGCCGTGGGCGAGCCGCCGACCACCAAGGGCTACACACCCTCGGTGTTCGCCATGCTGCCCCGTCTGCTTGAGCGCTCCGGAAAACTTCAGGAGGGTAGCATCACAGGGCTTTATACCGTGCTGGTGGATCAGGACGACATGGATGAGCCGATAGCGGACGCCATGCGCTCTATTCTCGATGGGCATATCGTGCTCAGCCGCCGGCTGGCTACGATGAACCACTATCCAGCTATCGACGTGCTGGCCAGCGTGAGCAGGGTGATGATCGATGTGGTCAGCACCGAGCACAGGAAGATGGTCAACTCCCTGCTGGAAGTGCTGGCCACTTATCGCGAGGCCGAGGACCTGATCAATATCGGCGCCTACCAGACTGGAACCAACCCGGTTATCGACAAGGCTATTCGCTCGATAGATCCCGTTAACCGTTTTCTGCGCCAGGATATAAATGATCATACAAGCTGGCAGCAGACAACCGAGGCACTGAATGCGCTGTACGCCAAGGTCGAGAGCGGAGGGCCGCCGCCGCCGCAGCAGGCCACGGCACAACCGGCACAACCGCAGACGCATGGAATAGGCCAGGTAACGGGCATGAATCGGGCGCAGGGTCGAACGGACGGATAATGAGCGATGAAACAGTTTGAGTTCAGGCTGCAGAAAGTTATGGAAATCACTCGCGCCAGGGAGGAGCTTCAGAAAAAAGAGCTCATCACTGCCCTGGCCGAGGTGGAGTGCAACGAAACAAAGCTGGAAGGAATGCTCGACAAGCTGGCACGGGAAGTGGAGGAGTTCTCCAGCCGGCGGGGCTCGGGAGTGATAAAAGTCAGCTCGCTGATGCAATATGCCAGTTACACTGACAGGCTGCTTGATGAGATCAACAGGCAGCGCGAGGATATCGCCAAACTGGTTGAATTGGTGGAAGAGCACAGACGCAAGTTGCTGGAAATAACAAAAGACAAAAAAATGCTGGAAAGACTCAAGGAAAAGAGATACGCGGAGTACCGCAAGAAGCTGCGTCAGGTGGAACAGAAGTTCATGGACGAGTTGAGTTCACGCAGTTTCCACAACGGAACACAGGATAATATCTGAGTACCGGCACTTGCGCCGGATCGAAAAAATACATAACTATATACAGGGAAGCAAGTAATGCTATATCGGCAATCCAGCTCATCCGGAGATATTCTGCCATGACCAAGTTATTGCAGTTCATGGGCGGCTTCATTTTGTCGTTCCTGCTGATCATAGGGTTGTTTACGGGTATTATCTGGTACACCAAGGAGTATAGCGAGCCACCGGTTTCGCCCCTGAATCTGGACAGCCTGCTGGCCGCCGGTGTGGTGCCTGACAGCCTGAATGTATTCGACAAGCAGCGTTATCAGATCGACCAGGATCGCGCCTTAATTATTGCCGAGCAGGAGGCGCAGCTAAGGCGTCAGGCTGAGATCGATCAGCAGCAAAAGCAGCTTCAGGACATGCAGTTGCAACTGAGCGCGGCCAGCGCCGAAGAGGACTCGATCATGGACATCCAGTATTCCGAGATGGCCAAACTGTTCGAGAACATGAAGCCTATCGATGCCGGCGCGGTGATGAACAGTCTGCCCGATTTTTCGGCGGCTAAAATTATCACACGCATGAGCAAGCGCCAGGCGGGCCGCGTGATGAATTCAATGAACACGGACAAACTGGCCAAGGTGAGCCAGTTGATTACGTTGATCAAGAACTGATTAATAATAATAAGTAAGGCAAAAAGCCGGTCTCTTGCACAGAGACCGGCTTTTTTAGTACAAGGATTTGTTGGCAAAAAAATCAGCCAATCGCGTCGTGGCCCTCCTCGCCGGTGCGGATTCTGATACAACGCTCCATCGGCACCACGAATATCTTACCATCCCCTATTTTGCCCGTGCGGGCTCCGGAGATTATTGCCTCCACGGTGGCGTCCACGAACTTCTCGTTCACAGCTATCTCCAGCCTGACCTTTTTAAGCAGGTTCACCTGATGAATCACCCCGCGGTAAGTCTCGGTGAAACCTAACTGCTGTCCGCAACCGATGACATTGCTCACGGTCATTTTATGCACTTCGTGCTCGAACAGCGCTTTCTTTACATCAGGCAATTTTTCCGGTTGAATCAGCGCGATAATCAGTTTCATCGTAACAATGCTCCCGCCAGTGGCTAATCGGTAAGGAATATCTGGAAACCGGCGTAACTCTCCATCCCGTGCTCGCCGATATCCAGGCCCCGGATTTCTTCCTGCTCGCTGACCCTGAGACCGACAGTGGCCGCCAGCAACTTGAAAATAATCAACATGCTCCCAAAAGTGAACAGCACCACGGTGATACTTCCCAGCGCCTGAACGCCCAGCAGTCCGAACCCTCCGCCATACAGCAGGCCCTCGCTGCTATGGAACAGGCCCAGGGCAACTGTGCCCCACACGCCGCACATGCCGTGCACCGGGATCGCACCCACCGGGTCGTCGATATGCATCTTGTCCAGCAGTACAACCCCGAACGTTACCACCGGGGCCGCAAGCGTGCCGATCAGGATACTCGACAGCGGAGAGACAACAGCGCAGGGGGCGGTAATCGCCACCAGTCCGGCCAGCGCGCCGTTGATCGACATGCTCAGGTCGGGTTTGCCGTAGCGCCACCAGACCAGCAGTGTTGTAGCCACGCAGCCGGCGGCGGCGGCAAGATTGGTGTTAACCGCCACCTTGGCGATCAGATGCGCGTCAAATCCACTCAGGCTGCTGCCCGGATTGAATCCGAACCAGCCGAACCAGAGGATCAGGCAACCCAGGGCGGCAAGCGGGATATTGTGGCCCGGGATCACGTTGGCGCTGCCGTCCGGGTTGTACTTGCCCAGCCGCGGACCGAGCGCAATTGTCCCGGCCAGCGAGGCGAACCCGCCCACGGTATGCACCACCGTGCTGCCCGCGAAATCCTGGAAACCCAGCTCGGACAGCCAGCCTCCACCCCAGATCCAGTGGCCCACCAGCGGGTAGACCAGTGCGCTAATAATGAAGCTGTAGATCATGTAGGTGGAGAACTTGCATCTTTCGGCCATTGCCCCCGCCACGATTGTGGCCGCCGCCGCGACAAACACCGCCTGAAAGAACCAGAATGCCAGGGTCGGTACTCCGGCGGTCTCGGCGGGAGCGCCAATCAGGAAGAACTGGTCGGTACCAACCAGGCCGTTACCCGCCCCGTACATCAGGCCGAATCCCACCATCCAGAAAGCCAGCGAGGCCATCGAAAAATCCATCATGTTTTTCATCAGGATATTGGCCGCGTTCTTGGCCCTGGTAAATCCCGCCTCCAGCATCCCGAAGCCGGCCTGCATAAAAAACACGAGAAACGCCGCAATCAGCACCCATACTGTATTCAAGCCCCTGACCAACTCGGCCATCGTGGGATCGCCATCGGCCGCGATCAGCGCTTTGGGGCCAACTATCGCCAGCCATACCAGCACTGCGGCCAGCGGACGGAATCTGCTCATCAAGCCTCCCTGATCTGGATGATTTTGGAGATGAACTCCGGTAACATGATTTCGAATGAAAGTTAAAACCGGACTATTACGTCATGGTTACTCCGGTGTTAAATCCTGTTTAAATCCTTGTTTCGAATCTGTTACGAAGCCAGGGAATGCCTATCAGGCAGGAATCAGTGGCAGCGTTCTGCCATGATGGCGGCAGGCGCTGTTTTACCGTGCAGTGTCAAGTGGCTAATTGCTTATATTTGGCAAGTTGAGGTTTGAATGGGTGAAAGGCACGTATGTTGCTATTTACAGAACCAAAAGTTTATATTAGCGTAAATTCAGTACGCCATGCACTTGCTGATTGTCCCGTGCGAGGGGATAACTGGTTTGAGGGAAAAATAAGCGGAGGGTTTGAAGATGGGATTTATCTATGGACTTGACCCACTGTACTGGCTGATGATCGGGCCCACAATGATCCTGGCCTTCTGGGCGCAGATGAAAGTGAAATCCACGTTCAAAAAGTACAGCCAGGTTGCAACGGCCAACAGGATGACAGGCGCCCAGGCCGCCGCCGCCGTGCTGCGCCATGCCGGTATCGGCGATGTCAAAATAGAGCAGGTGGGCGGAAGGCTCAGCGATCACTACGATCCCAGGAGCAAGACCCTGCGTCTGAGCCCGGACGTTTACGGCAGCTACAGCGTGGCCGCCGCCGGAGTGGCCGCCCACGAGGCGGGTCACGCCATCCAGCATGCCCGTGGTTACGCGCCGCTCAAGATTCGCTCGGCAATGGTGCCGGTGGCAAGTTTCGGCTCGTGGGCGGCCTGGCCGATGATTATTATCGGGATGCTGCTGCAATCGATGCATTTGATGCAACTGGGCATTATCGCTTTCAGCGCCCTGGTAATGTTCCAGCTTGTTACCCTGCCGGTGGAGTTCAACGCCAGCACACGCGCCAAGGCGGTGCTGGTCAAGGCCGGTGTGCTGGGCAGCCGCGAGGAAACCGAGGGCGTGAACAAAGTGCTGAACGCGGCTGCGATGACCTATGTGGCCGCCACGGTAACCGCTATCGCACAGTTGCTTTACTTCCTGATGCGCTCCGGCCTGCTCGGTGGCAGTGACGACTGACCTGCCCATTCAAATACGTAAAATATCAAAGCCGGCGGTTTCCAATACCGCCGGCTTTCTTTATCTGTAATATCACGTAAACTATTTGTCCCCGGTAACTTTACGTTATTTTTGCCGTTTATCCGCATGTGGTCTGCAATCAAAAGGCAGGAAGCGGGCGGATCGCTCTGGCGCCACCACGACGGACAGCTTGCTCCGTGCTGTGTAAACCAGAGAATTGGTGGGAAAGAGATATGGGTGGAAATGATAAAACCCTTGCAGACCATACAGTTTGAAGCTAATTTATTGTCCTGCCGGTATCCGGCTCCAATTGTGTGAAATTCCTTCATCCAGCCGGCCTGCAACGACTTTTATAACAAATATTTCTTTATACGTTACTCCTGATAAAAGTGAGGACAAACATGTTGTATCTGGACAGAAAAAAATACGCCGGTCTCGATTTCGAGATGCCTGTCGAGGTGGCCGGCGTACAGTTTCGTAATCCATTTTTCGTCTCCAGCGGACCCACCACCTCCATGTTGCAGCAGTTGCTCTCAGCCAACGAGAACGGGTTCGGTGCGGCCAGTATCAAACTCACTTTCGATCCGCCGCCTTATATCAACCGCAAGCCCCGTTACGGCTGGGATGAGAAGCAGCACCTGCTCTATTTCTCCGCCGAGAAGCGGATTGTGCTCGACGAGGCCTGCCGCCTGATAGAGGCCAGCCGCAAGCAGAATGACGATTTCGTGCTGTTTTCCAATTTCACCTACTCCGATCCGGGTGTCGAGGGTTGGGTGAACATGGCCAGAAAATTTGAGGAATCGGGCGTTCATATCAACGAACTCAACATGTGCTGTCCCAACATGTCGTTCAATGTGGAACTGGCCAAGGACAAGAGTTCCGAAAGCCATTCAACAGGCGCCAGCCTGGGCCAGCAGGCAGAGTCTATCACCGCGATAATCCGCGCGATCAAGGAAGAGACCACCGTGCCGCTGTGCGTTAAGCTCACTCCCGAGGGGGGCCAGCAGCACCTGATCGCCAAAGCCTGTTTCGACGCCGGGGCCGACATGGTCTGCGGCGTGGCCAACCGTCTGGCCCTGCCCGCGATCCGGGTCGACCAGCCGGGAGAAAGCACGATCCACCTGCAGAAAGAGCAGGGCATGTATTGCATGAACAGCCAGTGGATCAAGCCCCTGGCCCTGCGCGATGTCTACATGATGCGCAAGAACGTCGGCAGGGACGCCCCCCTGCTGGGCACCGGTGGAGTAACCACCTGGCGCGATGCCGTGGAGATGTTCATGAGTGGCGCTGACCTGGTGGGAATCTGCTCGGCCACTATCATCTATGGTTTCGGTTTCTTTCCGGAATTTTTCCACGATCTTAAAAAGTATATGGGCGAGATGGGCTATAAAACGCCCGGCGATATGCGCGATATAGTGGTGGACTCTGTAAAAGCCGCCCCGGAGCTGACCCTCTGGGAAGGCCATGTGACCAAGAAGGAAGACAACCTGGTGGCTCCCTGCGACAATGCCTGCCCGCACCACGTGCCAGCCATGGCTTACGTGCGGCTGGTGGCCCAGGAAAAGTACGAGGAAGCATACCAGCAGATTACCAGCAAGAACCCGTTGCAGCATGTCTGCGGCTATATCTGCAACCATCCCTGCGAGTCCGCCTGCACCCGGGGTCTCAAGGACGAGCCGATCCGCATCCGCGCGATCAAGCGTTTTGTGATGGACATGGCACAGCGCGAGGGCTGGAAGGCCAATAACGGCCTTGCTCCTTCCAATGGTAAAAAGGTGGCAGTGATCGGTTCCGGCCCGGCGGGGATTTCCGCAGCCAGTACTCTGGCCCGCGGCGGTTACTCGGTAAAAATCTTTGAGCGGGAGAAAGAGGGCGGCGGCATGCTGCGCTACGGTATCCCGGCTTTCCGTCTGCCCCGCAACCTGATTGACCGTGAGCTGGCCTGGCTGGGTGAACTGGGAGTGGAGATAGAGTACAACAAGGCCCTGGGCGCGGACTTGAGCTTGGACGACATCCGTGCGCAGGGTTACGAGGCAATCTGCATGAGCGCCGGCACCCAGGCCGGAGTGAAACTCAACATTCCGGGCGAGGACGCCGGGGGCAGCATTTCGGCTGTCGATTACATCCGCGCCCATGTTAACGGCCAGCCGCTGGAGCTGGGCGAGCGGGTGGTGATTATCGGCGGGGGATTCACCGCTGTCGATGCCGCCCGGATCGCCGTGCGCCAGGGTGTGAAGGAAGTATTTATCTGCTACCGCCGTACCCGCGATGAGATGCCCGCCGTGCCCGAAGAGGTGCTGGAAGCCGAGGAAGAGGGCGTGAGGGTGATGTACCTGGTGGCTCCTATCGAGGTTGTTACCGAGGACGGCAAGGTGGCCGGTGTGCGTTTGCGCAGCAACGTGCTGGGCATGGCCGCCGATGGCGGCCGTCGCAACCCCGAGGGTGTCGAGGGCGCGGAGTTCGTGCTTAACTGCGATACTGTGATCGGTGCTGTCAGCCAGCAGCTTGATGAGGATATCGATGGACTGGGGCTGGAAACCACCCGCTGGCATACGCTGTCCTACGATGAATCGACGGGCCGCACGCCTGTGGCCGATGTGTTCGCCGCCGGTGACGCCTCCCGTGGTCCGGGTACGGTGATCGAGGCCGTGGCCGAGGGTAAGCGCGCCGCTGTCAGTATCGACAAGGCCCTGCGTGGTGAGCTGGCCGTGCTGGAATACGACCCGATACCGGTGCCGGTGGACCCGGTGGCCGTTATCAACCGTAGCGGCGAGGTGCCGCTGGCGAAGCGCGCCCCGCTCAATCTGGCCTCCGCCGAGAGCCGTAAGAGCAACTACGATACTTACGAAGACGCGATGACAGTGGAGCAGGCGGTTGACGAGGCCTCGCGCTGCCTTCACTGCGGCTGCGGCGTGGGCTGCCAGATCTGTGAGCAGACCTGCATGCGCACCGCCTGGGGCACCGAGTGCGACAAGGTCAAGCTGGACCAGGACGCTTGTGTTGCCTGCGGCATGTGTGTTTTCCGCTGCCCCAACGACAATATCGAGATGGTGAAGGGCGAGATCAGCCCGGCGCGCGTTTGACTTTAGCTTGTAACATCTGTTAGTATTGAAGGGCCGGAGGGATTTTACTTCCGGCCCTTTTTTTGTTTCGTACCCCCAAACCGCCATCAGGGAGTGGATTGATGAAAATTTTTACCGTTGTCGTATTGACCATCTGCATGGCCGTTACCGGATTGATGGCGCAGGAAGAACAGCCCTACCAGTCCCATGTGAAAATTACCGAAGGAGACCTGGAAGTAATTATCGCGGACAACGCCGAGTACGAGGGGCACCGGGCATGGTACAACGGAGTGGCGTACCTCTCGCACAGGGCCAAGCCCGGCAACCATTTCTGGAAACGGGTGGCGGGGATGAATTTCGAGCATATCTGGGACGGGGAGAAATGGTGGGAACCAGCCGATAAGCTGTTTGAACCGAGGTCCTCGGAGATGGTGCTGCACCAGCTAAGCGAGACCAGCGTACAACTTCACATGCCGCCCAGCAACCTTCACAAGCTTGAGAGTTGGACCACCTACACGGTTAACGCGCCCCACTATATCGACATGGATTTTTTCTGCATCCCGCGTCAGGAGACATTCGACCGCGGGTATATCGGCCTGTTCTGGGCCAGCTATATTAATAATACGGACGAAGACGAGAAGACGATTTACTATATCGGCTCCCACAAGGACAGCCGCAAACGGCAGTGGATAAGCTGGAAAACCGCGGCCCACTCCACCAACGGCACTGTGCGTTACCAGGAAGACATCAGGGACATTTCGTTTAACCCTGAGCACCGGACGATGCTCTACAACACTTTTGCCGACAGCGCCTATGCCTACCCGTTCTACTACGGTGTGCGTGAGGGGATGGTGCACATTATCATGTTTAACTCCTCGCCCGGCGCTATCCGCTTCTCCCATTCGCCCACCAGTGGTGCGAAACTGGGGCCCGGAACCAACCCGGCCTGGGACTGGCAGTATATTGTCCACGACTACAAGGTGGGCAGCAGCTACGGCTACAAGGCGCGGCTGGTCTACAAACCCTGGGTCAGCCGTCAGGATGTAATCGACGAGTACGAGAAATGGTCCGGGCACACGGTGACATTGACCGAGTGAGCGGTGTTCATAACCTGCACAGCCACCGGTTTTATCCGGAACTCCTCTCTTGTTAGCGGGGAATTTTACCGGAGGGGCGACGCATGCGTCGCCCGTTATAAGAACCCGAAATTAATACAATCGCTGTAGGGGCGGACCGATGTGTCCGCCCGCAAATACAGACACACTCCGTCCCGATTTCATCGTGGACACCCCTCTCAAGAGGGGAATAATAGCTATAAGGGAGGATATCCCATGAAAGCCCTGACGATATTGCTGCTGGCCGTCACCCTGATTCCGCTGAGTTTTGCCTCTATGCGCGCCCAGGCGCCCGCGTTTACCGATAAGGAACTGGAACAGCCCGTGTACAGGATGCTGCAGGAACTTCACGGCTGGGGCCAGGAGAACCGGATGCTCAACGTGCCGCCCCAGGATGGCCGTCTGCTGCAGATGCTGATAACGATGAACGGGGTGAAAAATGTGGTCGAGGTGGGTACCTCCAACGGTCTGAGTTCAATCTGGATGGCGCTGGGCCTCAGGGAGACCGGGGGCAAGCTGACCACCCTGGAAATCGACCCGCAGAAAGTAAAACTGGCCGGGGAGAATTTTGCCAAAGCGGGCGTGGCGGACCTGATCACGATTATCGAGGGCGATGCGCTGGCGCAGTTGCCCAAGCTGGACGGGACCTATGGCCTGGTGTTCCTCGATGCCGCCAAGGGCCAGTACAAGGGGTATCTGGACGCGCTCTGGGACAATATTCCACAAGGTGGGATAATCGTGGCCCACAACGCGATCCGCATGGCTGATGCCATGCGCGATTACCTGGACTACGTGCAGAACCACCCGGAGTTGCAAACCGTGATGCTCACCACTGGCGAGGATGGGGTGGCGCTGAGTTACAGGAAGTAGGTGGCGGTAGAGGTTAAGTATAAAAGGCTGACAGCCCCCGCCCCCGATTTCATCGGAGGCACGCCTCTTGTTAGCGGGGATTTTCTTACCGTAGGGGCGACGCATGCGGCGCCCGTTTTTATTGCATTGACCAGGAATTAATAAAAAGGGTGTAGGGGCGAACCTCGTGTTCGCCCGCAAATGTATACACACCCCGCCCCCGATTTCATCGTGGACACCCCTCTTTGCTAAGGGGATTTTTTGCACATTTCGATCTTTACCGTAGGGGCGACGCATGCGTCGCCCGTTTTTATTGCATTGACCAGGAATTAATAAAAAGGGTGTAGGGGCGAACCTTGTGTTCGCCCACAACCGCATACACACCCCGCCCCCGCTAGAATCGGGGGCACCCCTCTTGTTAGCGGGGATTTTATTGCCGTAGGGGCGACGCATGCGGCGCCCGTTTTTATTGCATTGACCAGGAATTAATAAAAAGGGTGTAGGGGCGAACCTCGTGTTCGCCCGCAAATGTATACACACCCCGCCCCCGCTAGAATCGGGGGCACCCCTCTTGTTAGCGGGGATTTTTTTGCCGTAGGGGCGACGCATGCGGCGGCTGTCCCGGTTGCCTTGTTACTGACTCAAGGCATTGCATAAGAGTATCTACGTATTAGAACCTGCCCTTGACAACCTTGCCGGTCTCGGCGCTTTCGTAGGCGGCCATGCAGATCTCAACCGCTGCCAGACCATCCTCGGCGGTGACACCGAACTTGGGCTGCTCGTTGTTACGCACGCATTCGATAAAGTAGCGCAACTGCTCCACGTAGCCCAGGTTGGCGAACTCATCGACCGCCGGTTTGGTCCAGTGCTTGGTGGTGTCGGTTTTTTCGATAGCGTACTCGAAACCGGGGCGGCTGTAGGCCTTGATCGGGCTGGAGAAAGTGAGGTCCACATCCATCCGGCCCTCGGTACCGTAGATTTCCACCTTGTCGTCCATGCCGCCTACAGTGATGTAGTTACCCTCGCAGAACGCATAGCGTCCGGACTCGAACTTGAGCATGCAGGCGCCCCAGTCCTCGCCGGTGTAAGACTTGTGATAGAAATTCTTGTCCTCGCCGCCGGTGACCCAGCCGGTGACCTCTACAACCGGCTCAGCGAACAGGTAACGGACAAAACCGATAGGGTGGATGGCCAGGTGGAACAGCGCACCGCCGCCGCAGTACTTTTTCTGCTGGGCAAACGGGCTGTGGCTGCCGTTGTGGACTTCCTTGGCCTTGACCCATAGTATCTCGCCGATAGAGCCTTCCTTGATCAACTCGATTGTGCGTACAAGCGCGGGGGCGAACACCCAGTCCTCGGCGTAGAACAGCAGCACGCCCTGTTTTTTGCAGAACTCAACCATTTCCCTGGCGTTTTCCACCGTGGTGGCCAGGGGTTTTTCGCAGATGATGTGCTTCTTGTGGGCCGCGGCCTCCATCACCACTTCATAGTGCAGGAAATTGGGAACGCAGACATCGATCACATCGATATCATCACGGCGGCAGAGTTCCTTGTAGTCGGTGGTGGAATCGGGGACGTTCCATTTTTCGCAATACTCCTCAAGCCCGTCCAGTGCCGCAATCGCCACGATCTCAGCGTAGGGGTTGCGCGCATGGCTGTCCGCGTGGAAATCCGCGGCGAACTTACTGCCGATCATGCCGATACGTACCTTGTCCATTGCAGTTGCTCCTTTCATCAGTAAGCATTGCTTATGTGATACAGTTGTTTCTGATTGGTCTGCTTGTAAAAAGCGGATGGTTTGAAGGGAGTTCCTTCAGACCACGAATATAACAAATTTTCCTTTTCAGGGCCATGATTCAGGCCGCGGATTACTTCCAGCCGCCCTTCTGTTTCCAGGCGGTGTACTGGTGCCCTCCGCCGGTGACCATCGTGTTGGGTTTGGCGTCCAGGTAGATTGGTCCGCTACCAGGATACTGCCGCCGCATGTACTCGAACGCATCACGAGCCGCCCGCTCGCAACGTCGTTGCAAAGCCTTGTCCGTGGTAAACTTATGGCCCCACATCACGATATCCGCAATGCGGTAGGTCCAGGGGCCGTAACCCCGGCTGCCCGCGCCCTTCGAGGGCGACCAGGAATTGGAGAACCCAACTTTTGGGCCCGCGGCAAGTTGAGTAGCAAAAAAATCTGCATAGCGGATAACGTAGTCCCTTCCCGGCTTGTAGGGCTTGCCGGTGGCCTGCTCCACTGTTTCGGTAAACCGGGCCACGTTATCGATACAGATCGATGCCGACCAGAGCCCGGTGAGGTTTTTTTCCGGGTTGGCTTTGCGGCCGGCATCGGTCATGTACCACTGGCTGTCAGGGTGGGTAGTCAGCAGGATTTTTTCGCCGGCCAGTCTGTATTTTTCGTCCCAGGTGCGAAGGTAGGCATCGGTTATGATCTGAAGGTTGTTGCCGGCATCACGGTTGACCTGTCCGATCTGGGAGAACCGGTTTTCGGTCACTTTCCAGTAAACCAGGTCACGGATTTCCTGCGCCGACTCCAGCACCCTGCGCTCGCCGGTAAGGTAATAGAGCGCCATCATCCCCCGGTTGTTGAAATGGCCGCTTTCGGGGTTGGAACCCTCGCCCCAGGGCCAGCGAAGTTTGCCGAACCAACTCAGGCGCGGGCCGCCGCGATGGCCCACCAGGGCGGCATCCACTCCGTGCGCGGTGTGGGTGAACTTGCCCCCGTCGTGGACACCTCCACGAGGAAATTTGGCGCTGGTGTGGTAGAGATCAATATCGCTCTCGTGGCGAAGAGCCGGGAGCGCCATGTTCCACCAGCGGTAACTTAGCCGCGGGTCAGCGCTGGCCGTGCGCAGGGACTGAAGGATCATCCCGTAGCCGTGGTCATACTCGTGATTGTAATGGCTGAGCACTATTCGCCTGGAGTGCGGCCCCTTGGTCTGGTCCTTTTCATTTTTGGCCCAGGTGTCACCGAAATTGCGCCAACCGTACTCATCGATCTCCTCTATATCCGCAATCAGGTTGTTGTCCGTGTTGATTAAAGCCCCGTGCATCAGACCCTCGTACTTGGGGAATTTTCCGGGATCATACGTGGCTGCGTCATCGAACATGCCGCCGGCAAGATGGTGCGAGGCGGAGGCGCGCAGATAGAGCGGATGATGGAACGCAGCCATCGCGGTGGCTACCCGGTTCTCGTCCGGAGAGCTGCCCTGGGGGCCGGTATGAAAGAAAAAGACAATCTCATGGGTCTTGATCTCGCCGCCCTCGAGCATATGATCGCCCGGGAATTCAGCGGGCCAGAGCCCCACCCGCACTGTTCCGTTGGAGTTGACAGTGAGCGCCTTGGGGAAATTCTGCCAGAAGTGGCGCACGGCCACGGCCACTCCAAATTGTCTGTCAGTAGCGTGAAGCCAGGCATCGGGACGGTTGCGGCGGTAGGCGTCTACACCATCGAGAAAGAACTTAGCCCCACGGAAAGTGAGCGGCACCTTGCCGGTGTGGTCCATGTGGTTGCGATGAAACCAGTGCTCGCCGCCAGAGGATTCCTGGTACACTCCACCCTTGCCGGTTACAGTCATGCGGTCAATCACATCCTCGGTGGCATCGCCCACTGTGAGCTGGACAGGCCCCTCGAATGCAAGCCTGGTGCTTAGCGACATGTCTTCGAAGAAAAACGCGCCCTCGCGGCCACTCACCCAATGGCTGGGATCACCATCGCGGTCAGGAAGCGGATGGGTGGGATTGTGATTTTCAAGCGTGAAAAAGACCCTAACTAATCCGCTGCCGGAGTAGAAATGCAGGCGAGCCGTGTAGTCCACTTTCGCTGCTCCGGGCGTAATGGTCCCCTGCTCATAAAGCGATCCTTTGACAGCCACTGTAGCCCGCACCGGTCCCTGTGCTTCTATCTCACAGCTTTTTACCTCGCCCCAGCCGGTGGCCAGTTTGCGCCCGGCCGCATCGGTTGCGGATACTGCCGGAGGGGTTTCGCCGGTTGTGACAAGTTCATTATCCGAAAAAGCCCCATCGCCATTGTGGTCCAGCCAGACCCTGCCGAACAGGTTGAATCGAACGGGGTCCAGCTCGCAGCGCATCACACCGGTTTCCACCGTTATTACCTGATCAGACCGGGAAACCTTGAGCGGAGATTCCTGGCCCGGCTTTGCTGGTTTGTCGCTTAAAGTAAAAAACACGCTGCCGTTGGGCGCACAGTCCGCGCTGAAATCGATAAGAACCCAGCGCACGGAGCCATCGGCCCAGGTGGCCGTGGTCTCGAACTGAGCTGGAATCGGTTTGCCGGAGCTGTCGTGCAGGGAGAGAACCGCGATATCGTTGACCGCTCTTTGGGGCAGGTTGACCCCGACAGTCACATTCTCACCCCTGCGCGTAAAACCCTCGAACTCGCGGGCGGTGAGCTTGATATCAAGGGCCGAAAGAACAGAAACTGAAAACAGCAGTACGCAGAATGATACGGCGGAAATACGGTTAAAGCTCATTATGCCGCTCCGGTAAATGAAGACAATAAAGGAATAAATATGTTTGATTGTACGAGCGGGCCAGGCATGATTTATGCAAGTGCGCCATAGGCGTAAGTTATTTAAGCGTCTTGAGTTAAGCATAAATCATGCCTGGCCCGCTTTTGCGTCTTGCGTCTTTTCTTCTCTTACTCTAGTTGCTCCATCAACTCCCGCACGGCCCGGGCAAGCTGGCTGTCGGCGCCGCTGCCTTCCTCGCCCGGCGGTTCCGCGACAATAATATCCGGCACGGCGCCCTGACGTTCCATGTTGAGATCACTTCCCTGCACGTACCAGCCGCGGAACGGGATGCGGAAGATCGAGCCATCGATAAGGCGGGTGCCGCCGGTGGAGATCACAGCGCCCCCGGTTGTCTGGCCCACAAGCGGGCCCAGGCCGAGAGTCTTGAACGCGTGAGAAAAAATCTCGGCGTTGCTGAACGAGAGCTCGTTGCAGAGCGTGGCCACGGGTTTGACCCAGCTATATACAGGCAGGCGGTCCTGGGGATAGCCACTGATTTCAGCTCCGCGCGGGACAGTCCGGGCGTGACGTTTGACCGTGAGTACAGCCAGCAGGTAGTCTGTAATCCAGCCGCCGGGATTGTTGCGCACATCGACAATAAGGGCGTCCTTGTCGTGACACTCGCTGTAGAGATCGCGCTCAAATGCCTCGAAACTGTCCCAGCCCATGGCGCGGATATGGATATAGCCCAGTTTTCCGGCTGAGAGGCTGTCAACTATCGCCCGGCGTTTGTCCACCCAGTCGTGGTAGACAAGATTACTCTCGCCGCCGGTACTGATCGGCCGGATCAACACCTCGCGCTCTTTGCCGGCAGAGGAGCGGACTTTGAGCAGAACCTGTTTATCGACAGTGTCGTAGAGCAGATGGTAGAGGTTGTCGCCGCCAGCGGCAGCCTGTCCCGCCACGGAGGTGATAACATCTCCCTCGGCCAGGCGGCTTTGTTCCCGGTGGGCGGGTCCGCGACGGAGAATTTGTGCTACTCTGAAACCCGGACCCTCAAACGCTTCATCGAGCCGCACGCCAAGAGCGCCCACCGGCACGGCTTTGCCGCCATCAGATGGAGGGGAAATCCCCAGATGGCTGGCATTCAGCTCTCCCAGCATCAGCCGCACCAGATCGTCAAAATCCTGGCGCGCGGGAATCCCTGCCTCCACAGCGGCGAGGTATTTACCACGCATGGCGCTCCAGTTTGCGCCATGGAACTGCGGATCATAAAAATAGTCGTTCAGCACGCGCCAGCCCTCAAGGAATACCTGAGCGCGCTCGGCGCGGGTATCGATATCCATCCGCGCCGCTAGCGGCAGGGCAGCGGCTTTTTCCCCGGCCACGGTCAGTTTGTGGGGACGGCCACCGGAGCGCATGTAGTAGATTGTCTTACCGTCGGGGGAATAATGAATGTCTGATGGCGAGTGCCCACCCGTGGTCAGACGAGTCAAGTCCTCGCCGTCCCAGGATGCGGTATAGAGATCACTCTTGCCGTCGGTGGAGGCTCCAAAAGCGAAAGTCTTGCCGTCGGGCGAGATCGATGGCGCGCCCTCATCCCCGGGCAGAGAACTTACCCTCACGATTCGTTGATGAAGTCGCTCGAAATCAATCCGCACCTCGGGCACGGAATCTTGCTCGTCATCGTCTTTTTCTTTCTCATCCTGTTCGCGCCAGCGGCGTTGATCGGTTGAGAGTTCCTGGTCGTCCTTGCGAAGGTGGATGAAATAGACGTCAACGTTGTTCTCGCCGCTGCGACGGCTGCGGAATCCCAGCTTGCGGCCGTCAAGGCTCCACACCGGGTCTGAGTCGGCATCCGGGTGACGGGTCACGTTCACCGGCTCGGCATGCCCGTCGGCGGGCACAATCCAGATATCCTCGTTGAACTCGATATCGTTGCGGCTATAGGCAAGCCAGCGGCTGTCAGGTGACCAGCAGAATTTCGGTTCATCCCAGCCGGCCACCAGCACACGGGGATTCGAGCCGTCGGAATTCATCAGCATCAGATCGCCACGGCCACGTACGAATGCTATCATCTTGCCGTCGGGAGCTGGAACTGGATTGTACTCGTCCTCCGGGCCGGAGGTCAGACGGTGGAGCTTGAAATGCAGTGCGCGGTAGAGCAGGGGCAGAGCGCTGTCCGCGCTGGAAATTTGGTAAATATCCTGGCTGCCGGCGCTGTCGGATGTGAACAGCAGCGAAACTGAATCCGGCATCCAGGCGGGGCCGGCCTCGCGGTTTACCGTCTCGCTTATCCGGCGGGTGATCCCGTCCTCCACATTCTCCACCACGAACAGTTCGCCGCGCACTATCACGGCAGCCTGTTTCTCGTCAGCGGAAACGGCAAAACTCTCCGCATCACGGGTGAACGTTTCCCAAACAGTGGCATTGCCACGGGAGTCGGCGGGAAGGCGCACGTCCAGCTTGCGCGGCTCACCGGGTTGCTCCAGGCTCATCACGTATATATCCGTACCCCGGCTGAACACGGCAGTACCGCCATCGGTGCTGATAGAGCTGCGACGGACCCCGTCACCGATGAACCGGGTTAACTGCTCACCAGCTTCTTCGGGCAGGCTGTCCAGCGGCTTGCGGTAGAGGTTGAACGTGCCATCGCGCTCGCTTGCGTAGTACAAGCGGCTGTCGTTCCCCCCGGCGAACATCGGATTGATCTCCGAGGCGTCGCTGGCGGTAAACTGACGGTAGCTGTTCTGCGCCGGATTATAGAGCCAGATATCGTAGTTGCCGCTGCCACGGTAGTGTTTGCGGTACCAGGGCGAATAGCCGCGGGTAAACGCGTAAGTGCCGCCATCCGGAGAGATAGCCGTGTGCATGGCCAGCACGCTCCAGAGTTTCGACGGCATCCGTGAGCCATCGGCGGGCACACGGTACGGAGTTGCGATACGGCGCGGGCTGAGATCACGCACGGCCATAAAAACAACATCAGCCCCGTCGGGAGTCCAGCCCACCGGACGGTCTCTGGAGCCATGATAGGTAAGCTGCAGCGGCTCACTGGCCCCGGCCGTGTCGATAACGAAAACGTCATTGTTTCCTGCTCTGTCGCTGCTGAACGCGATCCTCGCACCACCTGGCGAGAACACCGGGTTGGCGTCGTAGGCCGTGTGGATCGTTATCCTGCATGCCGTTCCGCCCACGGTGGGTACTGTCCAGATATCACCGTCATAGGAGAACGCCACCGTGCGTCCGTCGGGGCTCACCGAAGGGTGACGAAGAAACGGACCGCTCCAACTGGCCTCTCCGGCAACAGCAACAGGCACTGTCAAAATCAGCAACAGCAGCAACAGTGGCTGGGAGAGTCGGGAATCCATAGTTCTCTCCTTGTAAGCATGGATGTTGATAGCTGAATAGGAATTCTATAGCGTTTCTCAACAGGAATGTTCGCTTGATTGTCCTTCGAAGGGCCGTTCCTTCCCGTGTAGGGGCGAGGCATGCCTCGCCCGCAAAGTATACAGCAGACCCGCGGGTTGACGGGCGACACATGTGTCGCCCGTACGATTTCTTGCCAACAGCGGAAGTTCTCGGTCCCATCCTCGGAATTTCCTTTCCCTTGCAAAAGGACAGAACTTTCGAGAAACATTATAATATAGCAGAATATTACCAGCCGGGCAGTACTTTACAACCCCCTGTTGGCCCTTTGCAATGGTTTTATATATTTGATTCTCGCGGGCGAACACGAGGGAAAGCCCCTTCGACAGGGATTGCCCCTTTTATTGTGAATTCGCTGATACTGGGGGACAGTTGTTTTAAGGCGTCCTGCCGAAGGCGGATGGGGCCGAAGAGACTAGATAAATAAAGTCCAGGCAGAAATAGCGGAGGAGCTGATGGGGCAGTTCCCGGCCGTGGCGGCTTGATTGGTCTTGATAATGACTGAACACATTACGGGAGGCAATTAATAATCAGAAAGCTGAACAATCCCCACTTCATCCCATTCTCTAAAAAATCTTTCAATAAATGGTTTATGAGATGACCCCAATAATGCCAGTACTTTTTTACCGTTGTTAGCCTGCATTGCAGCAAGAATCAGGTCGTATATTCCCCAATTGCGTTTTTCCACATTCAATTCATAAAAGATTCTGAAATCCTTATTGTTTCTGTATGCAAAATAGAAATCATAGTGCAATGCCTGAACCGTTTTTGCGTAATTCTCAGAATTGAGCTTTTCTAGATAAGTAGACGTACCATTATTTTTGTCCTCCTCAAGCATATCAGCGCGGTACTTTTCAATGCGTTTTATCATTTCCGATTCTGCAATCGGATCAGATCCATGAGCCTTTTTGAATTCTTCGATGAATGTCTGGCAGTGTTTAATCATGGCTTGCATGTCAGACATATAGTCGACCGAATACAGTCTTTCAAGCTTGAGCTGTTTTGCCACAGGGAATATTAAGACTTCAATTTCGTGACCCTTTAGTGCTCCCCGGTAAGTCTCTATTTTATTTGGCAGGGCTCGTTCGATTTCAAGCGCCTGCTCCTGAGACAGGTCTGCTTTGCAACAATCTATTAGGTACCATTGATAGCAGGCATTAACATAATCTCTGGAAATAAATAATGCGTTGGCCAAATTAATACGCAGCGTAATATTTTCTGGCTCACATGTAAGCTTTTCGATTAGATCACTAACAATAGTTGGCGCCTCGTCTTTGGAAATACCCGTTTCCTTAGATAATTCTGAGATTCTAGTGCTATAATCTTGGTTGTACAAATCGTTAGTCTCTGATGGAGGCAACCACTCTACGCACATAATCTCCGGTTCATATTTCAGAAGGCGCCTTCTAACAGATTCCATGTCTTGAGGATATTTATCGAACTTATGTTGCTGGAAATGAAAAGTTCCCAACACAAGAATCTGTTTACCATTAATAGAAGATTCGCTTTCCAAAGCATTATTAGCAGGTAATCTGTCTGCCTGCGAATAGGAAGGAATACATGCAAATAGAGCAGCGGAAATAAGTAATAGCGCTTTCATCTGAGTCCTCCATACGTTTTTGGTCACATATCATTTGTGCTAATAATTAAGACTCCAATCGTTACACAGCAGTTCATTTTTTAAAAACTGTGTATTCGCACACTTTACACGTTCTTTTGTTTTTAGGGACAAACTGAAGGTTGGAATTTATTTATTCCAAATATCCGCACCACTCTCCATTCAACTAAACCTCAATTAAATGGCGGAAGATTGTTGCTAAAACAAAACTGCCGGGCTGCTCCATGTTGGAGCAGCCCGGCAGCAGCTGATACGATCATCTGATTGTCAAAGAATCTTACCCTAGCAACTTGCGGGCCCTGGCTGTCACGTTGGCGGCAGTGAACCCATACTTCTCGGCAAGCTGCTGCCACGGGCCGGAGACACCGAACCCTTCCATACCCAGAATCTCTCCCTCATCACCCGCGTAACGTTCCCAGCCCAGCGCACTTCCCGCCTCAACCACCAGGCGTTTTTTAAGCGATTTGGGCAGGACCTCGTTGCGGTAAGTCTCGTCCTGGGCATCGAACAGCTCCCAGCTTGGCATGCTGACAACCCGCACCCTGCGGCCCTCGTCAGCCAGAGTCCGCTGAGCCTCAAGAGCCAGGGGTACCTCGCTGCCGGTAGCGATAATCACCGCCTCCGGCTTTCCGCCGGCAGCCTCGCTGATAATATACGCGCCCTTCTTAAGCCCGCGGGCATCGGCGTACTTGGTACGATCGAGCACGGGGACATTGTGACGGGTCAGCAGCAGGCATACCGGTCCGTCCTTGTGCGTAGCCGCCACTTCCCAGGCGACAGCGCTCTCCGTGGCGTCAGCCGGGCGAATTACCACCACGTTGGGGATCACCCGCAGGGCCATCGTGTGCTCCACCGGCTGATGGGTCGGGCCGTCCTCGCCCACAAAAATGCTGTCATGGGTGAACACGTAAGTTACCGGTGCGCCGCTGATCGCCGCGAGCCGAACCGAGGGGCGCACGTAGTCACTGAAGACAAAAAACGTGGAGCCAAAAACTTTAAGCCCGCCGTAGAGCGCCATCCCGTTGAGGATGCCGCCCATGCCCAGTTCGCGTACGCCAAAGTGAAAATTGCGGCCCGATGGGCACTGGCGGCTCTGGTCTTGTTCGCCGGAGATCAGTGTCTTGGTCGAGGGTGCCAGGTCGGCCGAGCCGCCGAGGAAATTGGGGAACACCTCGGCTATCACCTGCTCGGCCTTGCCCGCGCTGGAGCGGGTGGCTATCGGTTTGTCGCCGCAGGTTGCCAGCAGACGGTCGGTAAGGTCGGCGGGGACTTCGGGATTCTGGAATTTTTCCCAAAGCGCGGCTTTCTCCGGGCAATTGGCTTGCCATGATTCGAAATTTTTCTGCCAGGTTTTGTGTTCGGCAGCCAGTTCCTTGCGGCGCTTCGCGAACAGATCGGCTACTTCCGGCGGCACCGTGAACCAGCTGTCGTACTCCCAGCCCATGGCTTTCTTGGTGGCGGCCAGCTCGTCCTCGCCCATGGGCGCACCGTGAATTTCGGCGCTACCGACCATGTTGGGGCTGCCCATGCCGATTTTGGTGTTGCACTGGATCAGCGACGGTTTATCGGTAACGGTGTTGGCCCGGGCGATAGCCTGCTCAAGCGCCTCGCGGTCGTGACCGTCCACTTCCAGGGTGTGCCAGCCGTAGGCCTCGAACCGCATGCGGACGTTCTCGGTATCGAACGCGAGAGCAGTGTCGCCCTCGATAGAGATATGGTTGCTGTCGTAAAGATAAGTGAGCTCGCCCAGGCCCAGATGCCCGGCCAGCGAGGCGGCCTCGGAGGATATTCCCTCCATCAGGTCACCATCGGAAACAATCGCATAGACTTTGTGGTCATAGATCGGATAGTCATCGGTGTTAAACTTGCTGGCCATGAACCGGCGGGCGATAGCCATGCCCACACCGTTGGCGAAACCCTGCCCAAGCGGGCCGGTTGTGGTCTCGATACCCCGGGAAGGATGGTACTCGGGGTGGCCGGGGGTTTTGCTGCCCAGTTGACGGAAATTGGCAAGATCATCGAGGCTGATATCGTAGCCAGCCAGGTGCAGCATGGTGTAAATCAACATCGAGCCGTGGCCCGCACTGAGGATAAACCTGTCTCGGTTGATCCATTCGGGAGCCGCCGGGTTGAAGCGGATGAATTTGTTCCATAGCACGAACGCCGCATCGGCCATGCCCATCGGCAGGCCGGGATGGCCCGACTTGGCTTTCTGTACACCCTCCGCCGCGAGTAACCTGATTGTATTGACCGCCAGTTGTTCTATTTTCCGCTGTTCCATCATTCCCTCCGTACCCTTGCTAACATGAAAATTGTATAGCAATAAAATTATGGTTTGCTAATTTATTGGCGCTACGGTAAAAGCAAAGAGGCAATATATCCGGGATAGCAAACTTTTGTCAATGACTTTGACCCGCATTGTGACGATAACCTGTTATGACGTACCGGATTAGCAGATGAACAGGGGAAGTTGCAAGATAGCGGTTCAGCGGCGGACCATTCGCGCCAGTACGGACAGCGAAGACGGCAGGAAAGGGACAGCCTTGTGGGGCGGAACCAGGAAGTTAAAACGCAGCAGCAGGGTGTCCGCCAGGATAGATGCCTGGCCGAGATAGTTCTGCGCCTTGTCCAGCGCCTGGCCGTTCTCGGCGCTGAGGCGGATCTCGATCTGGCCCTCGCCCCAGAGGATAAAGCTGCCGGCCGCCAGGTGCGAGCCGCTAACTGCGGGCAACGCAGCGGCGGTGTCCACTGCCGTACCCTGGGCATCGGCGCTGAACAGCCCCGTCTGCTCGCCACTCATACTGACAACCAAATCACCGAGGTAGGCACTCAGGCGTGAGTCTGCCTGGCCGGCGGTGGCTCCCGGAACAAGCAGACCCGTCAGTGGAAAGCCTCCGGCCAGGATAGTCTCTGTCTGCCAGCGGCCATCGAGCTGGGCGGCTTTCTGCACGGGGGCGAATAGGCCGGTATCCGGGGCCACGGGGTTGCTGTCGCTGCAGGAGATAAGCAGCAGGGCATATATTAACAGGCAGGAGACGTAAATAACTCTGCCGGTCTTTATTATAAAAAGAGTTTTTCTATTCATTGCAGCCGATTTTTTAAATGTGAATTAAGAATGAAAGACGTACATCTTATAAATCGACAGATACGAGCCTCATATTTAGCCTTGTATGCAGGCAGAGGGCAATAAAAAGCACATAACACTATTGTATTCTTAAATATTCTGCCAGAGCCGGGTGCCCATTTTTTTCCGAGAGTTCAGTCGCGGTCAGGCCATCTTCGTTGGTCAGCAAGCTAACCGCCCCGGCATCCAGCAGTACTTGGACCATATTGCGGTTTCCGTTCCAGGCAGCACACATCAGCGCCGTCCAGCCAAATTTGTTGGCAATGTTGGGGTCAGCTTCATGTTTGAGCAGTAAACGTACCATATCCATCCTGTCCGTTTTGGCGGACTCGATTAATACAACCGTATGTGAATATATTTTCTTGTCCGGGTCAGCACCCGCTTCCAGCAGGCAGAGGGCCATCTGGTCGGATTCCTTCTTAACTGCGAAAAGCAGTGGAGACAACCCGCCGTGACTTCCGTGAATACTGGGATCGGCCCCGTACTCCAACAGCAGCCGAACAGCATCGGCTTTTCCAGCCCGCGCGGTCCAGATTAATGGAGTTAGACCAACGGAGCAAGCAAGGTCAGGGTCCGCTCCGGCCTCCAGCAGGGCGCGGGCAATATCCAGTTTCCCGTTGCTGGCAGCCAAGTTCAGTGCTGTTCGTCTGCCCCCGTAGCAGGCGTTCACATCAGGTTTTTTCGCCAGTTCTTTTTTAAGTAAATCTAAACTGTCAAAGCCAACAGCCAGAAAAAGTCCGGGCATATCCTCAGGTGTTTGTGCCCCTGAAGCAAGAAGTAATTTCAATATCCCGGTATGATTCAATTCCAACGCCGTGTAGACGAATCTTGGGTCCGGTAAGGAGGCGCCGTAATCCAACAGTAGCTTAACCAGATCGAATTTTCCTCTCATAACCGCAAAATTTATCGGAGAGCTTGAGTCCAGTGCTTGATTGGTTAGAAAACGTCCAATTCTTTCATCCGGGTTGAATCCGCTTTCAAGGTAAGACCGGAGCGAGTCCAGGTTATCTGCTTTGATTGCCTCCACAAATCGCTTGATATGCTCAGGAGGTTTCAGGGTATTGTCCGGCAGGCGAAATGGGATTTTCGTTGTGTCGGGAGAATTTGCTGAAACAGTTGTAGAGTCGGAAAGTGATACTTGGAGAATTGCCAGCAGAACAGCCATGATCAATAAAAATAGTATGCGCATACTATCCCCCTATTGGGCAGTGGTGTGCGCCTGGATAAGTGCTTGAGGGAGGGGGTAATAATTTGTTATTATTAACTTAAATAGATAGATCAGTGAATGTAAAGAAAAAAGGAGCGGTGACATAAGTCGCCGCTCCTTAATATTTATCCAATCAGTAAAAAATCAGCCCACGAAAATCGGCCGTTTGCTGAGATGGGTTGGCAAGTTGATCCTGCGGTAAGGTTTTTTTGCCGTTTTACCTTTGATCAGTTCCGTCAACTCTGCGGGGGTCATCATGGTCTGTTCACCCGTGCTGCGCGTGCGCACCATCATGCCGCCGGCCTCAACCTCTTTCTCACCGATTACCGCGCTGAACGGCGTCCACTCGCGCTCGGCCTCGCGGATTTTCTTGCCCACTGTCAGGTCACGGTCGTCAAGGTCAACGCGGAACGGGATCTGTTTGATCAACTGTTCGCAGTACTCCACAAACTGCTCACCCACCGGGATCAGGCGCAACTGAGTGGGGGCCAGCCACAGCGGAAATTGGGCCTTGGTACCCTTCTTCATCTTGATCGCCTGGTTCTCCAGCATGGCGTACACCACCCGGTCTATCGAGCCGCTGATAGAGGTGTGCAGCAGCAGGGGATGCTTGGCCTGCCCGTCCTCGTCGATATACTCGATCTCGAAACGCTCGCAGTTTTCCACGTCGATCTGGATCGTGGAGAGACAGGACGCCTTGTTCTGGGCATCGACAAAATTAAATTCCAGCTTGGAGACAAAGTAGAAAAAACGCTCATTCCAGAGTTCAACCAGCGAGGGTTGCTGCACCAGCTCACTGAGCTGATCGGCGAATTCCTTATTGTCGTCCCGGAAGTCTTTTACAAACCTGATTGCCACCTCGTAGTCCAGCTCGAACGCGTCCATGCACTGCTTGCAGAGGGATATCTGGGCGATAAATTCCTGCTTGGCCTGATCCATGTCGCGGGCCAGGGTGTGCATATCGGGCATGGTGAACGTGCGCAGGCGCTTGAGTCCGGCCAGCTCGCCTGTCTGCTCGCGACGGAAGCTGTAGTGGGTCAGCTCGTAGAGTCGGCAGGGCAGGTGACGGTAGGAGAGCTGCATGTCGTGCTGGATCAGGTACTGGCCGAAACAGGCGGCGAAACGCAGGAAATACTCCTTGTCCTCGCTGAGCAGCACGTACTGGCGCGCTGGGAACCTCTGAAGGTAACGGCTGAGTTTGGGGTGCTGGTAGTCGTACATGATCGGGGTCTCGACCCTCATGCCGCCGTAGTCGGCGATTATCTCGTTGACCAGTTCCTCGCAGAGCTGTTTGATCAGCAGGCCTTTGGGATACCAGCGGAAGTTGCCCGGATCGCTGCCCGGCTCGTAGTCCACCAGCTCCAGACGGCGCATCAGTTCAATATGCGCGGGCGGCTCGGACACCGTGCGGTCCTTGTTGCTCTCGTAATTGTAGAGCTTACTCAGGTTCTTGCGCTGCTTGAAATTGTAGTCTTCGGTAGGTACCAGTTCCTTGCCCGGTTCGGCTATATACCACTCGCTCGTGAGAGTTTTCTCGCTCTGGATGGCATCGCTCTCGCCCTCGTCCTCTTTTTTCTTCTTGCCCGCCTCCGGCACGATTGTCTGGGCCAGCTCGCTCAAGGGGTGGCCCTTGCACTTGATCGTAAATCCCTTGTAATAGCCGAACGGGCTGCGTTTTATATTGAGGCCGTCCTCTTTACTCAGCAGGTCGTATATCCTGTCGAGCACCTTGGTGGCGATCCTTGGGCTGGAGAGGTTGCTGGAAAGGTGGGCGTAGGGGTAAACCACCACGGTATCTGTGTTTACGCGGCGGGCGTGGCTGGCGGCGGACTCGGCCACCTGGGAAGCGACAGACTCCACGCCTTTCTCATCTCCTTTTTCCGAGCAGCAGAACACCACCAGCGACTCACCGGTCTGTCCCTGTTGCAGCTCTTCGGCCAGCTCGTGGCCCTTGCCCACCGCGCCGGTTTTTTCGGTAACATGGTAACTGAACTCATCGGAATGCAGCATCAGGATACGCATTTATCGTTTTTCCCTTGGGAGTGAGTTTTAAGCGACCGTTCAATACTGTTTCAGGCCTGAAATATCCTCAATATATAATAACCGGGCAGCAGACTGAGAGCCGGCCATGCCCGGAGGTGCTAAAATAACCAAAGCAAAGGGATAAAGCAACTTGCTAAGTTCTCTCGGACACTGTTTCCACCAGGTCGAGTTTGCGCAGGTCCACGCTTATCGGCCCGTCCTCGGGCAGATGGAACATGTCGGCGAACCTGGCTCCCCAGGTAATTTCATCAAAACGATAGCTGGACCTCGTATGGACTGTCTGGGAAAACGTATCATCCGTGGCTGTGATCATGATCAGGATTTCAGCCTGGGCGTTAACCAGGTCCTGATGAGTTTTTCCCGCCAGCGGACTGTCCTTGTCAATGGGGTGGACGATGTTCCAGTAGAGCGGGAAAAGGGCGACCTTGCGCCTTTCCAGGGGCATGCCGAAAAAACGCCTGACCCGGCGGTTGCCATCCTGCTGGATTTCGCTGTAAATGACTACCGCCTCGACATCGAACAACTGATTGGACCGCTCATTGGCAATCCTGAACTGGAGGGATGACATATCGCGATAGGGGGCGATCAGCGCCTTGTCACTGAATTTGATCCTGGCGGTGGGTCTTGAAAAACGGGCGAAAAGCAATCCGGTAGCCATCGCAAAAGACAGCAGCCCGATAAAGGCATCCACCGTAGCCACCAGGTTGGCGGCTATTCCACTGGGAAGCATGTTGCCGTAACCGACTGTTGTAAATGTCTGCACGCTGAAAAAGAAGCAGGTGATAAACCTCTCCAGCAAGCCACCCGCATCCGCTCCAGCCACAACACCCTTGCCCATCAGCAGGTACACAGTGGAGAAAAAAACATTTACCGACACGAATCCGACCACTAAACATAGATGGAACTTTCAGCCCGGCATGGTCAGCAGGGCGTGATAGAGGCTGAGAGAGCGGAAGTAATTGAGGCCTTCGCGATGGATGTTGAAGCTGCCGTCCTCGTTGATCATCCTCAGCCTGGAGCCGCGGGTCACTTTCGAGCCGAAACCCAGATCGTTGAGGTCTTCCCGCCTGTCTGTTTTATCTGTCTGTCCATCTTTATTCTTTGGCGCCATTATTATGCCCTCCGCTATAAAGATAAACCGTGCACTATGAATATCAGCGCAAATGATAAAGCTAATAACCGGGGTGATCTTTTGGCCGCACGTAAAAAACAGTTTCGGCGTCTCCCGCCTGCAGCCAGTCTCCGGCCAACTCGCCCCGCTCAATAAGAATCAAGCCACCATCAGGATTCAGCGGGTCATAGCGCCAGGCCTCATCGCAGCAGGGCGACAGGCTAACCTGCGCCGCTCCGCCCTGTGGCAGATAGATTATCTGCTCGTTGCCGCTCTTGAGCCTGAACACCGGCACACCAGCCGCGCTGTCGAACGCGGGTACAAAAGAGGCAAGATCGGGCCGGGCGAGCTTAAGGAAGGCGTGGACGCTGCGCAGGGCGCGCTCAGTGGCCAGGCCATCGCTGCATTGCCTGCAATCCGGGTGAGTGTGCAGCCAGGGTTTACTATCGTCGGGGCCGCTGGGGTTCAGGTGACGGAAGCCCGCAACATGCACCGCCGAAGTGAACATGCTCCAGAGAATCCGGCGAGTTTCGGTTTCGTTGGTGAAATCCTTAACCCCGCGGTCCGGGCTCGAAGACGGCCGGCTGTTGATCAGCGGCTTGCCGGGATAGAGCTTGCGCGCCCGCTGAACCATCGAACGCAGCACACTCCCGCTGGTACCGGCCACATCCTGCCCCGCGCGCCCGAAATGCTTCATCCTGAAATCGCGGCCCAGATAATACCAGTCGATAACCGGAAACGCGCCGTAGCCCTCGTCCATGTAACGTTTTACAGCCGTGTTGGTAAAAAGCAGGGGAGCGGGAAGCCGCGGGTGGCTGCTCTCATACTCCCGGAAAAACTCTATCCAGTGCTGCTGCCATTGCAGGGGAGCTTTTTCTCCGTAATCGTACTCGTTGCAGATCGAATAGATACAGATACCGTAGGGCGCGGTGAGATCCAGCACCCGCTGGACAAACTTTTCCTGGAGGGCCATCAGCTTGCTGTCGGTAACATCGTAGAAGCCGGGCATGCCGTGGCCGTCCGGGTCATCGGAGAGGCGCTCCAGGCCGTTGACATTGTTCGAGGGCCGCCAGGGGTTGGCCCGCCAGCGCCGCTCACCACGCTCAATCACCGGCTCGTCCCAAATCTGCACGAATGGATAAATCCCCCGCTGCTTGCAGTCGTCCATGTAGAGTTGCAGACGCGCCCACCAGCGTTCATTCCAGGCAGCCAGATCGTAGCGCCCGTCGGGCAGCAGTTTCCACGGCGCACCCTCGCCAAGCGCCCCCTGGGTCAGGTGCAGACGCTGGGTATTGGCTCCGTAAGTTTGGTAGTGGCCGTTGTGCTCGATTATATCAATGCCGTGCTGGCCGATCAGGTTGGTAACTCCGTGGCCTGCAAGCCAGATCGTACGGCCGTTGGCCGCGTCACGCAGCCAGTACTGGTTCACAATTTCCAGTTGGGCCGCAAGGGGAGCGGCGGCCAGCAGAACAAACGGCAGGATCGTCAGTGCTTTTTTGAGTATTCGCATCAGGTCTCCGGATTAAAGAGACTACTTTACTTAAGCTGGAGGTATAATCCAAATTAACAGGGGTTGATAGATGGTGCAATCTGTTGCCGCGTGTGCTGGAGACTCTTATAATATAGGTAGAATCATTTTACGGATACAAAAATTGCTCAGGTAAACTGCCATGAACCGCAAAGCATTCATTCACCGCATGAGGGCGATGGGGGCCTCGGAGGCCGCCCGCCGCACGTACTTTCGTCTGGCCGGTGGCTGGATCACCGCCAGGATAGAACGGCAGTCAGATGGCTACAGTGACCCGGCCCTGCTGGGCCAGTTGCTGGAGAAACCTTTGCAGGCAGAGCCGGAGGGGCCGGACGTGGACCCCGTGCTGACGGCCTCGGTGGCGATTGCGGAAAAAGCGCTGGCGGGACGGGTGAAAGTATTCGGCCGGGAGATCGAGTTGGGGCAGCGCCCGGACTGGCTGGCCGACCCATCGGGCGTGGGCAGCGCCGTGGGCCTGGTCAAACTGCCGGCCTGGAGCGAGAGTTACAAAGCCACCGGGCTTGATATCCGCTCAATCTGGGAACTTAACCGTCTGCAGGTGCTGGTGGAACTGGGCCGTGCCTGGCGCGTTACCCGTCGCGAGGAGTTTGCGGAACTGGCCGTGCGCTGGATAACAAGCTGGAGCGAGCAGAATCCGTTCGGCAAAACGGTGAACTGGTCGAGTGGGCTGGAAGTAGCCCTGCGCGCTGTTTCCCTGCTGGTATCAGTCAACTGCCTGCGTGACTCGGAGGCCTTGCGGGACAGCAATTTACGCTCCCTGCTGGCCCGGCTGTTCTACCTGCACGGAGAGTATATCTCCACCCACACGAGTCAGCCGTCCAGCGGATTCAACCATCTGGCGAGCGAGGCCGCCGGACTGGCTCTGCTGGGCGAATTCCTGCCGGAGATGGCCTCATCGGCGGGCTGGCGAATCGAGGGCCTGGCCCTGCTGCGCCAGAGCGTGCACCGGTTGATCCTTCCTGATGGCGGCGGGCTGGAAGGCTCGCTGCATTACCATTCTTTCGTCTGCCGTCTGGTCTCGGTTGTTACCCTGCTCTCAGGCCGCTCCGTGGAGGACGTGCTGGGCCGGGAGGGCGCTGAGCGCCTGCGGGCGGCTTACGGATTTCTGGCCGAGATGACTGATGGCGGCCGGGCACTGAGCGAGTACGGAGACAGCGATGACGCCTGGCTGCCGGGAACCCCGCCGCCCAGCCACGAGGAGCATTACGGCGGCACGCTGAACCTGCTCTGGCTGCTGGGGGAGAGTAAGGAGTTGAGCCATGATTTCAAACCTGATCCCGACAGCGTGTGGCTCTACGGTGCGGAGCGGTTGAAGCAACGCCTGGAACAGTCAACCAGGTTGCCCGCTGAGTTGCTGGCAAGTTTCGGCGGCAGCGGACACCATGCAGCCCGTCCGTGGCCCGGCGCGTATCTAAGGTTCGAGTGCGGGCACTGGGGAGATGGAGTTACCTGGGCGCACTCCCACGCCGACCGTCTTTCGTTCAGTTATTATCTCGATGGCTCTCCTGTGTTTACAGATCCCGGCACGGGTTTTTATCTCAGCGATTCGGCTATGCGGGACTATCTGCGCTCCAGCCGGGCGCACAGCACGGCCACGGTTGACGGGGTGTCGCAGGGCACGGCCCTGGCAACATTCATGTGGGAGAGGGAAATAAGCTCCACCCTGCTAGAGGCTACCGCAACCGTCAGGGAAGTATTACTGGAGGGCAGGCTCGAAAGCGGCGGCAAGGCCAGAGGCAAGCACAGCGTGATCCATCTTCGCCGGCTCCGCCTCTACCGTGACAGGCCCCGGCTGGTGGTTGAAGATTTGTTCCAGGCTGGGGCGGGTCACGAAGTGGAGATTGTTTTTACCCTGCACCCTTCTTGTGAGGCGGCCCTGGACGATGAGAACGGCCGGCTGGTGGTAATCCGCACAGGGGGCGGAGCGGTGCTGTCGCTGCTGGCTGATAAAGTTTGCCGGGTCACTCTGCACCGTGGGGAGCACGATCCGAC
>SDBV01001764.1_pt1 | contig 32359 bp, 42 predicted proteins | sample 2277081 | NCBI WGS metagenome assembly SDBV01 (sample SAMN10402039, study PRJNA504765) | marine sediment metagenome | isolation source: marine sediment core GS10_PC15, 223 cmbsf | place: Arctic Ocean: Southern Knipovich Ridge | collected 2010 | reverse complement strand
GTCGGTGCCGGGGTTAGAACCCCACTTCCGCGGGTCGAATACGTGGACGCGCCCATCGGACGCCGGGAGGATGATGTCGTGTTGTCCAGGCATCTTAGTAACCGAACTCCGCGAAGCACACAGCGTCTCCGCCGGTCGCAATCGCCCGGAACTTCACAAGCTGGTCCTTAGAGGTCAGACGGATGAACGCGCCGACCGGGATCAGGAACCCGACCGTAGCCGTGGGGTCCGTCGCGTCGAAGCGGTACCGGATTGGATTGCCTTGTACTTGAACGATTGCATGCCTGTTATTCCCATATGTTCCAGCGGTCAATGCGACTGCCACAGAGTTTGTGACAGCGAGGGGTTCGCCTGCGTTGTAAGATCCACTCATACCTATATGTTAGGTGATCGAGTGTGGGACTGTCAAGGACACTGCGCCCTCCTGTTTGTTCCAGATGGTCTTTCTCCGGTGACACACAACGCAGAGCACTTGCAACCTATCCGGAGGCCATCCATGATCCCGCAACCACCGTAATTCGCGCCTAGGGTCCTTGAAATGCTTACGCCAAGTCGATCCGTCATTATTGATGTGGTCTAGGTCAAGTAGGATAAATTCGTCACAACCACAACAGACGCACTTCCCGCCGTAGGCTGCAATCGCTTTTATACGGAGGGTTAATTGCGCGTTGGGTGTGTTGCGGATGCGGGTACGGTTCTTCTTATACCAGCGCCGGCTGTATTCATTCGCCCCGAGCGCCGTAGGTCCGTCTGTCGTGAGTGGTCGCCCCATACTTATATTATAGAATAAATCCGTCTTCAAGTCTACTATAAGAAGGGCGCCTGAGTTCAATTTCTAGCCGAAAAAATTAAATGGAGGGCGCCAGGAGTCCCAAGAAATTCTCAGGAGAAAAATACATTCAGGGCTCACTGCGTTCGCATATTACTTTCTCAATATCTGCATCCGCGTTAACCAAACCTTAACTTGAAATCTTAACCGAATCTACACCGTTATGCTGTAATAGTGAAGAATTGGTGAAGGAATGGTGGAGGCTTGGTGTCAAGTTGGTGAATAATCTGTAACGTGAATATTCATTCACCCGGCCTTGCCTGGATGTCTACTATTTATTCACCTGGCATTGCTATACCTATATTAATATCATGTATTTGTCCACTAATACATGCTGGTTGACAAGTGAACAACGGTGAACACACGGTTACAGATAGGCCTGACTTTATTCACCCAAATGACTTGACAAATGCTTGCGTGACAGGGTGAGATCAGCTTACTATTAGTAAGTGCCTTACCTGATGTTAGGAGCTTATGAAGCGTAAGATGCTTACGAAAGCGGAGCTGTGGCTCCCCTGCCGGGTCTGTTGGGTTCTCTTCCCGGCTCGCAGGGCTGATGCGATTACTTGCTCGACAGCCTGCCGGAAGGCGAAGTCTAGGGCTAGTGTCACAGATAACCTTAACCAATCCTGACCTGATTCTTACGATTTCTTGTCCCTTCTAGCTTGCGTCCGTGCTATCCTGTGGGCAGTCAAGAGAAATGAAAGGAAAGCACGATGACTGACACGCACTACGACTACGACAAGCAAGCATGGACGCGGGATGGCGTCTACATCACTTGTGGGCATCCTGATGCTTGCGACTGCTACGGCAAGGCCCACGCGGGCGAACCAGCGCCAAGTGTGCACTCACCCATGACAAACGATCCACGCGACCGCGTACAATGCTCTGACTGCGATAGGGTATTCGCTAACCTGATTGAACTTGACGTGCATAATTGCGGCCCGGCGGCGAACGAATGCTGCCCGCTTTGTAACGGCGCAGGCGAAGCTCTCACATGGTATCGTTGCCGCGACTGTGGCAACACCTTTGAAGCGGAGGTAGACGTATGAACAAGCAAGACCCCCACGATGCCGGCTGTAAGGAATGGCATTGCCCGGACTGCGATAGCCTCAACTTCACATGCCAAGCGGAGGATAACGATTTCCCTTACGTCTGTGTGGATTGTGGCGCAGAGTTTGAACTAGACAAGTCAGACAAGCGACTGTAAGGTAAGTTAGTACAAGGAGGCAAGACAATGAGAATCCAGAATACGGTGATCGTTTCAGTCTACGGTGGCGTGGTACAGGACATCGCCACGGACTTAGACCCGGACGGGGTACGGTTTATCCTCGTTGACCATGACAACGAACAGGACGACTTCAACAACGGACATGAAGATGTGAACGCGAGCCCGATCACGGCCGTATTTAACGCTGAGCGGCGGCGGGAGCTTGGCATAGACGACTGTCGGGCCGACGCTGACGCACAGTCTCACCACGAACATGGGGTGTCGGACTGTCGATCGCCTCAACTCTGGCGTCGGCAAGTGACTGACGATCTAGAAGGGTAGGCTATTAAGCATGGGCATCTACTGGAACAGCTACGGCTGGGACTGTTCGGATTGTAGTGATTGGTATACAGTTTCAACTGGCCCGATCCAGACGTGGAGCGCGGAGGCACAAGCAGCCGCCATTAAGGCTGCATACGACCACGCCCGCAATTGCCCGGCGCTAAACGAGGTCGGCCAGCAACCACGGGACTACAGTAACGAGGCGATTGACCGGCTTAACCGGGCCATCCAAGAGGCTAATGAGAGTGACTTGCGAGAGTACGGGGCGTATAATGAAAGGGTGCCAAATACACTCCCACCTTCTGACGACCACGAATGGCTTGACCAGTTCAGCGGCTCATTCCCGCCTGACAATCAAGTCTCACCCGCTCCCGTTAACACTAACCTGCGCGGGCCTGACTTAGCACCCGAAACTATCATGGAAGGGATCACGCGGGTCTTGAAGGCTGATCTCCCGCGCGCACAGAAGCAAGCGAAGGTCAAGCCGCACGAGAACTATCGGCTTGACCCGGAGGATAGAGTTGACGGGCACCCAACCCGACCACGTTAAGCCTAATTGGGGGATTTGTCCAGATTGTGGACAGGCCGTTACCACAGATCAGTACCGGAAATGCCGTGTCCGCTGATCCCGTCATGGCATTCTGCGCGGGTTGCAAACGGAACACAGCCTGCGTAGAATACAAGAAGCACCCACTCTGTAAGAAATGCTGGCCACGACGCAAGCGCATGTTCGGTAAGTAACAAGGTATCCTCGTCTATAGAGGCGGGAGGAGGAGATTAATATGGGCTCACAAACCTACGTCCACGGGAAGATCACGCAAGTGAAAGCAGAAGTATTGGAGGGTGGGACGATGCCCTTCCGTATCGTTGCGGGCGAGATCGAGGTCGTTTGGTTCCCGAAGAAGGCCGACCTGCCCAGTCTGATAGATAGGCTCCGACATACAATTGATCAACTGGCGGCGATTTACTACAACCGCACCACGCCGGTTGCTCGTGGCTTGGCCGTACCATTCGATCCACCGCTGCCGCCTACACCTGACGAGGAGGAGGAGTCCCGTTGTCTGGCGTATCCTTCACATGGGGCTAGTCAGTATCCCGACTGTCCGAGTCCGGAGGATGAGTCCGATCCAGACGAGTGTGGCCATAAGCCGGGGGAAGATCATATAACGTGTGTAGTCTGTGGTCTGTGCCGAGAATCCTTGGACGCCACTGACACCTGTCCTGACTGTCTAGTCGCCCGATGATCGTCTTCCCGAAGTTCTCTCACTGCCTGAACAAGTGGCCCGGTCATCATCGCTGCCGTAAGGTATTCCCTCATGCTGGGCCGTGTCGCTGCCGGTGTCGGGCTAGGAAACCCCGATGGTAGACAGATGCGACAGAGGCGTCATTCAAGACGGCGTGGATATGGCCGGGCCGCACTTTAGGGTGTGTCCTGGCTGCCAGTCCTGCAAACCTGACGTACACCGAGCGCCTAAATCCGGGATGCACATGTGGGCGATCGACTGTGTAAAGGTAGACGCTTGGGTAGAGGCGCTTGAGATCGAGCAGGGTCGCTATGATTGTGACCTCACTGACGGTTGGGTGTCGATTGACCTTGAATGTGATCGCGTAGAGATTGCTTGCTACAAGCACTTCTGGGAAACGCAGAAGACTGTGCTGGTGGAGGCACTCCGGGCTCTCGGTATTGTCTATGGTGACACCGGCTGGCACTACTTCGCTTGCCCAACACGTCACGGCTTCAAGGATTGCGATAAGAAATGCCTTGACGCTCAAGTTGCCTTGGAGGGAACGAAATGATTCACTCGTCTTGGTGTACCTATTGCTGTCATGCTGAGCAAACCTGTCTAGAGAAGCTGATGGGCGCCACTCCCGAGGAGCGCAAGGTTCGGATGGACAAGGCACTCGGCGTGCCGGTCGTGTCGGTTATCGCCGGCCTGGTCTACGGCGTGTTCTACTTGGGTGTACTCTTGACCATAACCTTCATCCTTCTGTATTACCTCGCAGCCGGGGAGCCCCCGTTCGCATGATCTGTCCTGACTGTGGTATCAGAGAAGGGGACGAACGTCATGCCCCGTGGTGTAGAGCTAACCGATGATCCTCAGTAACCTCACGATCCAAACCGCAGCTTCATTCGGCGCTGCTTACCCTGGTGCTGAGCGGGTCATCAAGCATGAGGGAAAGGGTGTCTTCGGGATCACGTTCCCTTGTTACGAGCACCCCGAGACCAACCGGGATGATTACCCACCGGCTGAACCTGAATGTATCATCTTACTCAACGACAAGCGAGCGTACCATCTGGATGTTGAACAGGAGGTATGGTTCCACGAAGAGGCGGATTGGTTCAGGTATCGAGCCCGGAAGTATCATCAGCCCTGGCGGGGGTTGAAGGACGTAGTAGAAGCAGCGGAGGTTGAGCTTCGGCGCCCGTGGATATGGGCGGGTATGTTGAAGCAAGGCACCATCACGCTACTCGGTGGCCCCCCGAAATTGGGGAAGACAACGGTGATTTTTGATTTCCTGTACGCAATGGCGACGTCGCAGCCTACGTTCTTAGGTATGCCCATGAGTAAGGCCAACGTTCTCTACGTCACTGAGGAGGGCGAGGTCCCACTTGCTATCAAGCACCAACTGTATCCTACTCGATTAGGACCGCTCGCCAAGGCCGGGTACATGGCGTTCCTAACCGCGGAGGATGCGGGTGAGTCCTGGGATGACATGTTGAAGCTACTCGAACGTGCTGTTCAAGAATTGCCGAGCACGCCGGGCTTCCTACCGCCTGGCTTTCCTTTGTTGGTGGTGATTGACACGATCGGTTTCTACATGGACGCGGAGGATGAGAACAGTAGCGCACAGACTCGGGCCCAGATCAAGACGCTGGTCAAGCTAGTGCGCCGGTACAACTTCGCGGCCTTGCTAATTCACCATACGCGCAAGGGTAGCAGCGACAAGTATGGATACGAGACGTTGGAAACGCTGCGAGGGTCGTCAGCCTTCGCCGGGAATGTTGACACACTGGCTGTCCTGGGTGGGGACGGCAACAACAATCAGCGTTGGCTATTCCGGATCGGCCGGCTGTTCCCTAACCCGGACCAGCCCCTTCAGCTAAGGTATACTGATGCGGCTGGGTACGAGGTCCTGACGGAGACTGAGTGGGTTCACGACCATGCTGACCTGATTGAGCAGATCGCGGCCGTGTACTTGATTGACGCGGATGCCAGTGAGCGGAAGGTCACAAGTGAGACAGGGATAGCCAAGACGACGGCGCACAGACTGAAGCCATATGCTAAGGCGATGATGGCCGGCGAGCCCATGCCTGTACTATGGGAAGAGGAGAAGAAATGATGAAACCCAGTGAGTGTCGTTCCTGTCAGGCCAAGTTCGAGGCTGACCTGCTCCTTCAAATGGAGATCGCGCACTCGGCTCAGCTATACGGGCCGGAGCGAGCGGAGGCCGAACTGAACGAGTTGTACGAGGACTTCCACCCTGAGCATGAGGAGGAAAAGAATAAGGAAGGGGAGTAATCTTGGGGAGTCTGGCCCATCGGGTGGTCCCCGCGCCCTGACCCCTGGAAGGGCTTGCGGGCTAGGACCGCGCCTGCTGGAGCCAGTGTACCGCTGAACCAGGGCATTGTCAAGGGTTTTGAGGGGTATTTCCAAGGCAATTTCCATCGATTTTGGGTGGTCCAACACAACCTGGACCACTTGGACCACTACTGAGAGGGTGGTGGACCATTAGTGAAAGGCGGCACACACATATGAATCCGGAAATTTTCTCGAACCTCGGGCCGAAGTATAAAACACCCAGGCCCATTCAATCAGCCATCCTCTCTAACTTAGAGCGAGATCAGCCTCGGATTGCGATGGTTGAGGCGCCGGTTGGTATAGGTAAGAGTGCCGTGGCTGTGGCTTACGGCGACATACTCACTCCATCTGATGTCGAGACGATCGATCAGTCTGTGATCCTGGCCGCTACGATCTCACTTCAAGAGCAGTACCGGGATGACTTCGAAGGTATGCGCTTGGTCAAAGGCAGAGGGAATTTTCCGTGTACGTTGAACGGGTTGACCGCGGCCGATGGCTGGTGTCAGTCTCACCCGAAGGAACGATGTGACTCTCCGTACTATGCTCAACGCGAGGTCGCGCAAGCTAGCCGGCGTGTCGTAGCCAACTACGCGCTATACCTTAACGAGATGGCCTACACCAAGGGATTCCTCGGCCGAGATGAAACGCGCCCGCTGTTACTGGTCTGTGATGAGGCTCACCAACTATTGAATCAACTGACGGAGTTCGAGACGGTCCGGCTGAGTACCAAGGCTGCCGATAAGCTGGGCCTGGTCGTCTTAGGTGAAGGCTGGGCAACAATTGGAGACGCCATAGCTTGGTGTAATGAGAACCGGCAGGTAATACGAGAACGTATGTCCGATGCTGTTACACGCGGAGACCCGCTAGCTCGCGATTGGATTGCGATGGACCGGAACGTCCGAGCCTGGCGCTCCCTGGGTGATGACTACCTCCCCCTTGAGACCGGTCAGGAGATCAAGGCCGCTCCTCTCTGGCCTACTCGGACTGCCAGGACGTTGTTCAACTCGGCCGAGCATTTCCTTCTGATGTCTGCTACACTGTACGGAGGTCACTTGCTCGGGCAGTTGCTTGGGTTGGAGAATTCGGAGTACGAATATTACGCGAGTCCGTCCCCGTTTGATCCCCGTCGCTGGCCTGTCCATGTCCGGCCTGTTGCGAGTCTGAGCTACCGTGCAAGTGATGACGAATGGAACCGCATGGCCCAGGAGATCCACCGGTACATGCACGAATATAGGAATACGAGAGGAGTCATCCATGTCACAGCCGCGCGTCAACTTAATCGTCTCTTACACAGTACGGAAGGGTGTGAATCATGTCGAATGCGGCTCATCCGGCCAAAAGGATCGGATACGAGACGGGGCAAGACTCGTGCTGAGCTTCTACGAGAGTTTAGGAGTGCCGGTCCCGACACATGGCTCGCTCACTATTGCCTGGACCCGTCAACCCGAATTCTCTACGCCGACGGAAGTTGGCGCCTCCTCCGGGATGCTAAAGAGGGGGATGAACTTATTGGCTTCGATGAAACACCGCCTGATGAGGGGAAATGGCGAAAATTAAGGCGCACAACGATCACATCCATTGGGCCTGAAGACGTTGATACCTACCGCATCCAGACGGATCAGGGAGTAACACACGCCAGCGCAAACCACGCCTGGTTGATGGCTTATCCCCGAAAAGGATGGCAGAAAACTCAGGACCTCAAACCTGGGCACAAAATTCGCTTCTTGGGTCAGTGGGATTATGATAGCGCACCCTACCTGGGGGGCTTACTCGATGGGGAGGGCTTCTTGCGTCAAGCAGAGTTGTCCGGGGGTGGTGTCGGGTTTGGGCAAAACCCCGGCCTTGTCTTAGACGCTTACCGGTTTCATCTTGAGGCTCAAGGTATCCATTACACTGAACACACCGGTCATGCTTCTGTTCAAGTAATAATGGTTAGCCGCCTGCCCGACCGTTTGAAATTACTTGGCATCGCGCCCAGCTTGCGGTTACGACAGCGGTACTCAGATTTATGGGAAGGGAAACGGGCTGCTTCGCCCTACTACGCTACAGTCTTGGAAGTCACATCCGTAGGTAATCGCCGGCTAATTGGTTTAGAGACAAGTACATCCACGCTGTTTGCTGATGGGATGTTCTCCCATAATTCAGTGGGAGAAGGAGAGTCATTTGATGACGATTCCGCCCGTATCCAACTCATCGCCAAAATCCCCTTCCCTGATCTCTCGTCTCCGCTCATGCGTCTTCGGAAAGAAGAACCAGGAATAGGTAAGACGTATTACGCTGCGCTCACGGCGGGACGGGTTGCCCAAACAGCCGGCCGGATTATGCGGCACTCTAAAGACTTCGGCGAAACCATCATTTTGGATGGCGCCTTTCGTAACCTCTACCGTTACAACAAGTCCTTGTTTCCTGGTTGGTTCCATGATATATTAGATTAGTAATGTCCTGTCAACGACATAAGCAATTACGACGTGAGGCGAGTCGCCGTTATTATTACAAACACCACGAACAGCGAAAAGCTGAGGGTCGTGAGGCTATGCGTAAACGATATGCCGCTAACCCCGAAGCTGAACGCCGGAAGCTACGTGAGTATCGACAGCAAGTTCGACGCGAAGTTCTTACGGCTTACGGAGGTAGTTGTACCTGTTGTGGGGAAGCTCAGTATGAATTCCTGGCTCTGGACCACAAGTATGGTACGACGGGGAAAGCCCGAGCCGCCGAGCGCAAGAGTGGAATTTCCTGGTATCTCAAACTACGACGGGAAGGCTACCCCGATCACATTCAAATTCTCTGTCATAACTGTAATGCTGCTAAAGGTTTCTACGGGGCGTGCCCGCACTCGGCTGGCTAAAGGACGTGCTGGTATGGTAAGCTGTATGGGCCCGGCTATTCGGTCCTGGGTGGGGGCGTCGGGTACGGATTTCTGAGGTCACTGGCTTCAGGGCTAAATGTGGGTTCGACTCCCACCGCCCCCACCAACTGAAATTGAATGAGGAGAGCATGAAACTACTAGATACCTGGGTTGGCGTTAATGAAACCTGGTGCCGGGCTCGTCTTATGGAGGGTTGGGGTGGCCTAATCCAAGGCGCCGGCTCGGGTGGACGAGCAGCCCCGCTCTACCCGACAATGCAACGTGAATGTGCTCGTTCGTTGAGTGCCATGCGTCGGGCTGGTGGTCTGACCGCGGCCTACTTCAACACGAACCCCTGGTACTCTCCTCAACAGACGCTTGATGACGCTCTGCGGGCGATCGGTGCTGAGCTTGAGCACCTGTCGTTCCTCGTAATTGACCATGAGCTTTCTCCGGTGCCGGCGACGAGAGCTGGGGCACAGGATCTTGATGATCGGACACACGAACTGATCCGGTTGACTCGAGACGTAGCGGCTCCCTGGGGTATCCCGATCATCGGGTACTCTGCCGATTGGTTCTTAGGGTTCCTGGGTACATTACTCGGTCGGACGGGGCCGGATAATCTCCGGAATTGGTATGCCCTGGATGGGTACTGGCACGCTCGGTACGACAACATACCTGACTTGCGTATGGGAACACCTACCTGGGCGATGGCTGAACCAGTTGTCGGCAAACAATACAAAGGAACCACCATCCTGGGCGGCAAGGTTACGGACCTCAACGTCTTCGACGGGGCCTGGATACACGAGATCACCCAGGCCCCGGTAGAGCCAACACCGCCCGCACCACCGGAAGAACCGGAGAAGGAGACTAACATGATCTTACTAATCGGCCGAGAGGGTGACGGCGGCGGCATCTTCACGCTCGACGGCAAGCACTTGAGCCTACCCGAACTAACCTCAATCCGCTGGGTAGCTGAACAACAAGGCGCTGACGTTCTCGTGCAAAAAGTAGATGCACACGATCCCTTCTTTACTGAAGGCGCGATCACGTTCCCCCACGGAATCCCCCGGCCATGACCGAGAACGAACTGGCTCCGGGCGGACACGAGGAGCCTGAGAAGCCTGACACGCCTGCCTGGGATGCTTTAGTCGAGGAGATGATGACTCAGTTTTGTGGGGCGCACATCTCGGGGGGCAATCCACACGATACTGTACTTCAAAGAGCCGCGTTGACGGCATTTCTTGCTGGTTTGATGTTAGGGGTTGATATCCATTTCAAACACAGCTACGATGCTGAGTTGTTGTTAGCGGAGTACATTTCCGGCCAATCTCCTCCTGCTCTGTACTCACACATGAAAATGACGGAGGACGTTTCTGAGTTGGTACGCACTGCTCACATGGGACACCCGGACGGACGGTAATGGCAAGCTACGAGACTCTGAGTAGTCTGGTCCGGGCGTGTGAAGCGTGTCCTCTTCATACTCAAGGGAAGGGTGTGCCGGGGGAGTACGTTCACTCAGAGCCTACCTTCATCAAGCAGCGTGACTTTACTATGATGGTGATCGGTGAGGCCCCCGGGGGCACAGAACAGCACGCCGGCCGGCCCTTCATTGGATCATCGGGCCAGCTACTCCGGACCATGCTTGAGGAGTGCGGGTTGACGTCGTACTACATTACGAACATCGCTAAGCACCGACCCTTCCACCTAATGTGTCGTAAATGTGGTATAATAGGTGGGGATGGTATTCAAGAAAGGCGAAGCCCGCCCCCGCGCGTGGGTTCAAGCGGCGAGGGAAGCCCGGTGGACGGGGCACACTTGCCCGCTCCTTTGGCGGTCCTGCCTCCTGTGCAAGCGGGTATGGTACCCGAAATGGCCAACCAGCAAGCCTCGAAGGAACCTGAAGACCCATCATCTATGCAGCAATCTGTGGTTCAAGGGGGAACGGAACACCCGACGCCAGAATATGGACCGGGACGGTTATCTACAAGTGTCAGTAAACGGGAAAGCGATGCGGGTCCACAGGTTAGTAATGATGTGGCACCTTCATCGACTGTTAGAGTCGTGGGAGCAGGTGCATCACAAAAACGGGGACAAACGGGACAACCGTCCGGAGAATCTCGAAGTGGTCATAGCCTCCCACCATCACGGAGCCGTGCGTTGTCCCCATTGCCTTCAACATTTCCAACTGCGGTAGTCTGTCGGCATCAATGGAACCGGAAGCAACAGACACCTAGTAAAGACACCATCAAGGCGTGCTTAGGGTTCTTACTGGCTGAGATGCAAATGGTCCAGCCTCAGAAGGTGATCCTGTTAGGGGCTACAGCCGCGAAGGAAGTCCTGAAGTTGAAGGGCAACCCGAGTCAGTCCAGCCTGGTCAACCGATCCTCCACCGGCTACTACGCAGCGCCCTCCGGTCTGTGTTCCTTTGACGCTTTGACGTTGTACCACCCGGCCTTCTTCTTACATAACCGGACCGCTCGGTATGTCCAGAAGCAAATCAATGACTGGCAGCGCGCGTTGAGGAATTTCCTGGGCGCCGACCTGCCACACTATCCGATTGAGAAAGTGGAGTGTAGCCTTCATGGTCAATAAACCTTACCCCAGCGCCAACGATGAGGCGGACGCAGCGCTCACACAACAGGAGGAACTTCATGCTGAAGCCGCGGCTCGGGCCAAAGCCTTTCAAACCTGGTGGTCAGGTCCCTTTGGTGACACCTATCGCAATCTCCATAAGAAGGTAAGCAAGGCAGAGGCTCAAGACGCCTTCCGTGCCGGCTGGACTGCAGTAGTGAACGCACTAGACGAGATGGGCGACGGCTATGAAGCCAGCCTTTACCTGCCCGCTACTGACGAATGACCCGTCTCACGATCGACCTCGAAACTCACAAGCCAGAGGGATTTGTCGCCAAGAAGAAGAAGGACGAGCGGCCGGACTTTCGGATAGATGAGGTCGATCGCTTTGGTTGGCTGGCTGATGGGGCTGATACGGCTTACTGGTCTGAGGATGCCTGCCCCATGCCGATGGACATTCGTGAGTACCGGTATCACAACGGGGTGTACGACCACGGTATCCTTCATCGCCTGGACCCCATCAACTTCCCCCTCCACAATATAGATATAGAAGACACGATGGCCCTGGCTTATTCTCTGGGCGAAGAGGACTTGAGCTTGAAGGGTCTCATGCAAAAGCATCTGGGCGTCAACACCGTAACGTACACTCAACAAGAACTAATCGGCACCGACCAATATCACGCTCAGGACCTATGGGGTACTCGTAATCTTCATCCAAAGTTGATGGAGCGTCAGCGTGGCCGAGCGTATGACATTGACCGGGCCTTGATTCCTGCCCTAATTGACATGAGCTTCCGTGGGTATGTGATTGACCATGAGCGGCTTGATGCTGGCATCGCCCAGGCTGAACAGACCCGTGATCGCTGCCAGGCTCAGTTCGACAAGCTGATGTTCGGCGAGGAGGTACTGAAGTCCCGGCGCAAGAAGGTCACGAAGGCTCGGGGTCTAGAGTACGTCGAGAAGTTCGGCCCGCCTGACATCGGATCTCCTAAACAACTTCAGCAGTTTTTCATGCGGGAGTCCGCTGATGAGGAGACGCTGAAAGAGATCGAGCACCACGACGCCAACGACCAGGCCGGCCAGGCTGCCATGTGGATCCGTAAGTACAGGAAAAGTAACACGTTACTCACACGTTACTTCTATCCTAATCAAGAGAAGGACACGTTGACCGGGCTGTTCAATCTCACGCCGCAAGATAATGAACAGACTGGCGGGATGGATGGCGGGACTGAGGGCGGCCGGCTGTCCAGTGAGCGTGATAACATGCAGAACCAACCGCCGGAAATGCAACGTATCCTTCGGGCCCCGGAGGGATTCACAATCCTCCACCCAGACTACAGTCAGATCGAACTTCGCTTTGCCGCGGAGGTTAGCCAGGACCCGTATCTCCTGGAAGTCTTCAAGCCGGGGAGCACACGTGACCTTCACATGGAGACGCGGGACTTCTTCCGGCCGTTCCTTCCTGGTTGGTGTAACTGCGGGCCGGTCAAGTGTATCCACCGAGATCAGGCCAAGCGGTTCAACTTCGGCGTGTTGTACTTTGGAGGCCCCATGTACCTCGCTTCCGTTATGGGTGTGTCTTATGCTGTGGCTGAGATGTTGCTTAACGTCTTGCGCGAACAATGGGCTGTCTTCTTTGCCTGGGCCGAGCGGCATTGGCTTGAGGTTCAGCGACACGGGAAGTCCATGCTCCCTGAACCCATCTGTCAGATCCGGAACGTCCCCCTCGTCGGGAATATTGAGCACTCTAAGAAGCTGGCGATCAACCATCCGATTCAAGGCTCAGCCGGCTACCTTATGAAGCACGCTCAGACCCGACTGTCCGAGGATGGGTTCCTCCTCGCTAACCAAATTCATGACGCCTCACCTCTATTCGTCCAAGACGACATCGACTTGGAGTTGCCGAAGGCCAGGATACGTGAGATAATGGAAGGTACGGCGAGAGAGTATCTGCCGACTGTAGGAGGTCCAGTGGAAATCAAAGACAGCGTGTATTGGAGGGACTAACGATGTTTAAGAGTTAGGCGTTACAGGCAGCCGAGAAGCGCATAGCCGCTTTGGACGAGGCGTTGCGGTGGTGCTCTGGTAGTGCAGACTTCGGCGTCAGCGGTAAGGCCCGTAGCGGCTGGCTAAAGATCTGCCAGCCCTTGTTAGCTGAGAGCGAGTAACGCCTATTGACATAGCCAGTCGGACCAAGTAACATTGTGAAGTAAGTCAATTCGAGAGGAGAAATTCAGATGTCCTACAACCCAAACGCGGCCCCCAAGCCTGAGCCGCGGACATTCAAGAACATCGGCAAGTGCGTCGCCAACCGGATCATCTCCCTTGCGACTGCCGTTGCAGAGGGCGTCATGCGAGAACTTCCGGACGGTGAAGATGCCGGCGCCCCGTATTGGGACCTCCGCTACGAGGCCCTGGATGCGGTGCTCGATACCGGTGGTGCCTACACCATCAGGTCCGGATGCAAGCTGTTCACCAAGGAAGGCAAGATCCAGGACAATACGCAGCGCCCGTTCCAGATCGGCAAGGCGTATGCCGCGCTGCAAATCGACGTCTTCCCCGGCGATCCGACCGGCGAGTTCGATAGCTGGTGTGCTGCTCATGGGCAGGACACGATCGGTGCGAACCCGAACGCGCAGGACATTGTGGGCAACGTCTTCAGCCTAGAGAAGCCTGGCTTCGATCGTGACAACGACAAGGACCGCAACCGCTTCGCCGCACCGCTGCCGACTGCTGAGCTTGGCGCTGCCTTCGTCTTCGCTGACGAGCAGAACGTCATCCCGACCCAGGCTGGTAGTGGTGGTAACGAAGATGGTCAACAGGCTCCCGCGACTGCGAACTTCGTGGACATTCTGACCAATGAGGACGCGCTGGCGAAGGTCCTCACGGCCATCGACGGTGAGCCCGACGACAAGCTGGACGATGCCTTGCTGGCGGCTGGTGTGAGCCATCAGTTCCAGATCAACGGCGAGTCTGTGATGGGCGCCGCGGTCTCCCTTACGCTGCGTCATTCATTACAGGTGGCTGGGAAGCTAGACGTCCCAGCAAGCGCCTAACTTAGACGGCTGAAGCCCCCATGAGCCGCACGGTATTAACAGGGGGCGTTTAGATTGACGAGGATGTCAGGAGTAGCGTAATAAATTTCCTTCTCCTGGCTCCTCCAAGATGGACCTACCCCTGTGAAGGGTATAGGGTACACTTCGTCACAGCGATACGTGAGCCGGGTCCATCTTGGAGGAGTAACCATCCTAAATTGAGGAGAGGAGGAGACCAGTGGTTAACTGGACCAACAAACACGGAATAGACTCCGTAATCGCAGAGGCGATTATGAACGATGACTACGAAGCCGTCGGGGACATCAGCGCCACGGGTCTCCTGAAGCCTCCACAACTGGCGATGCTGGAACAACAGCATGAGGGTGAGATCGTCGCGGATGTCGGGGACTTCCTTCGGATCTTCATTGGCCGGGCTGTTCACGACTACATTCTCAAGCAGAGTGGTTCCGCGCCTGAACGTCGTCAAGAAGAACGTCTCACCTGGGAACTGGACGGCTGGGAGATCTCTGGTCAGTTCGACGTGTACTACGGAGACACCGCTACCCTCAAGGACTACAAGACAACCTCGAAGTGGGCGTACATTTACGGCCGGACGGATTGGGAAGCGCAACTCAACATCTATGCCTACCTCGCCCAGAAGCACGGCCTTCAGGTGGACAAGTTGCTGGTGGTCGGGCTTCTCCTGGACTGGACCCGATTAGATGGGCTTAGAGCAGACATGCCTCCTATCTCTTACGGTGAACTGTCATACCAACCGTGGTCAATGGAAGTGACCGAGACTCTCATTCGGAACCGCATCGCCGATCACAAGCGGGCTCGGGCTGGACACGCTCGTGAGTGCCGGCCGGAAGAACGTTGGGCTCAACCCGAAGCGTTCGCGGTTATGAAGCACAAGGCCAAGCGTGCCTTCCGAGTCGAAGCGAGCCGGTTCAAAGCTCAACAGTGGCTTGACAAGATGAGCCCGGTGAAGGCCGGCGAGTACAAGATCGTCCACCGGCCAGGAGTACAGACCCGGTGTGAGAGCTACTGTCCTGTTGTCAAATGGTGTGAGCAGGCAAAGAAGTTAGGAGTAGGTCAAGATGCCGAAGTCTCCCCCGCCTGATCGTATCTGGCTTTAGATAGGCGACGAGGATCCAGTCTCACCTGATTGGGCCGAGACTTCCTGGTGTCAAGAACGGATCAACGCTGATGATATCGAGTACATCCGGGCAGACCGGATCCTGGCTTTAAGAGAGGAGCCTAATGCCGAACAAGAAAAGTCGTAACAAGACCAACCCGCCCAATCCTACCGCGGCTGAGTCTAACGTCAAGCCTGAAGACAATATCACCCGCTTGGTCAAGAACAAAGACGGTCTTCTGGTCCCCGACGATCAGGTCAAGGAAGACTGCAAGCACACGGAGGCTGCCAAACGATACACCTTAAAGGAACTAGGCGACCTTGAAATGGTGTGTGGGGATTGTGACGAGCTTGTTATGATCCGTACCATGAACTTCGTCGTCTTGACTGAGGACAAGATGGTCGAGTTTAAGGAGAACCTGGCAAAGATGGCAGCCTACGCTGAGCAAGAGGCCAAGCGTAAGAAGCTCGGGCTGATTGTACCTGGGCAGGAAGGACAGCCGCCGGCATGACGATCGTAGTGGACATCATAACTATCTTCCTCATCGTCGTGTTCCTCTTCGGGTTGGAGACATTAATCCGGCGTGCCCGATTCTACTGGAAGAGTCGGCGAATCCGTCGTGAAGCTTTACGGCGCCTGTTCAGGTTTCCCCCGAAGCACAACCTACGATGATTACCCTCTCATTCTGGTCCGGTTTCTTTTGGGGGATTGTCTTCCTACACTGGACCGAACTACATTACGAAAAGGAGAACCCCCATGTCATTAGAGATTAGAGAACGAATCCTGTCCCAAGAAGTCCGTATGGTCGTGCCGATCGCAAAGGTTTGGCAGGAGTACGACTTCGACGCGCTTAACCCAGAGGCGGAACCGGACGCGCCCTTCGCTGAGATCAAGGCGGCGCCGGCTGTTCGCCTGGTGCTTACCTATTTGGAAGAGCACGAGCTTACGTTGCTCAGCCTCACAATTCAAGAAGGTGGGGTCAGTCCGGGGCATGATTATGCGGCGTATGTCATCATCGCTGATGTGATGCCGATTGATGAGGCTCCCTGGTAATGTCAACCTGGCAGCCTACCCATTTCAAACCTGGTGACGCCCCGCCTACTACGTCTGGTGGGATCATAATTATTTACGGCTGGCCGGGAGTCGGCAAGTCCTGGTTCTGTATCAACTCCTGGGGCGTCGCCTCGCCTCTCTGGTACGCCAACTTCGATCGGTCCGCGGCTCACCTGATCTCAGAGTACCAGGGCGCCGAGGGTGTCCACTACGCTGACTTCACGGCGCTGTCCAAAGCCCAGGCTGAGACCGCCTGTGAAAAGCTCTTGTCCATGCGGAACGCTGCGGTCAATGCCGGCAAGGGCATCTTCGTGCTGGACAACTTTGCAGCGGCGAGTGACCTGGTGTTGATGGCGAAGTACGACAACAACAAGAACGGTGCCTTGGCCTACGGGCCCGTCAACAACTGGTGGCGCGACTTCGTGCTGGGCCTTGAAGCGTCTGGTCTCTGGTGTCTGATCACAGCCCCGCCGAAAGAGATCTGGCGGTCTGTTATGAACAAGAACACCGGGAACATGACCGGCCAGGCGACAGGTCTCTATGATCCCGAGGGTTGGAAGCACATCGAATTTCACGCGATGGCTGAGTTATGGTTGTATACCAATCGGCCGGCTGGCGCCGCTGAGATCCCGGTAAGTGCCGGTGCTCAGTTGATGGAGGGTGTAGAGTTCTCTCAGCGACAGGCGTTGGAGTTCAAGGGCCAGGTCCAGATCGCCAAGAAGCGGCCCATGATTGAGGGTGTAATCTTGACCAATCCGACATTGAAGCTGTTGCTCAAGGTGATGAAGGAGCTACCAGCCGATGCGTAAACCAACTTCCGTTCGGGTTGCCATGTCCTATCCTACTTGTTGGGAAGAGATCTATCCCGCCTGGTTAGAAGCCCGTGAGTTCGGTGCTCCCATCTCTGCTCATGTCTCTGTCCCCCCTAGTTATGAGGACGGATTCATCAGGTTTCTTCAAGTGACGTGGGGCCGATGACCTCCTACTCCGACAAGCAGGATTTCATCGGCCGTAAGAAGCGCCAGCGCAAGCCGCGGGACATTGTAATGGACACCCGCGAGCCTGACAACATCACTGAACTTCTCCTTAATGGTGGAGGGTATACAGTTGAACGGAGGGCCTTGAAGGTAGGCGACTATGCCTGGGACCTGAAGCCGGCCAGCTACCTTACTACGAGGCTGGCTTATAGGTACATAGTTGTAGAGCGGAAGACCCTGGCTGACTTGCGCGATGTCCCCCGCCTGATGGATCAAGTACGCCGGATGCAAGTTATCATCCACTCCGAACCGGCTGGCAGCCAGACCTTATTCATCATCCTGCTTGAGTACCGCTTCGACAGGGACCGCAAACGGAAGTGGTCAGATTATGCCATCCGCAATGCGAAGTTGTCTTTGCAGCTAGCCGGTGTTAAGATAGCCGAGTGCGAGGACAACGGGATTGCAGATGCCATTGATAAACTGTACCAATGGTCGAACAAGAACAAGCACGAACTAATAGGAGGAGACTGATGGAAGACATTTGTTGTTGTGGTCACGTCGAGGACGAGCATGAGTGCGGAGGCGCTTGTACTATCGAGGGGTGCCTGTGCTGTGGTTATGAGGAAGAGTAAGTGACGGCGACTAACATCTGTTGGTGTGGACATCAGAAGACAAGGCATTACGCAGATGGTATACCTCATTGTCTAGTAACGAACTGTTCCTGTATAGATTACAGAGCGACGTCCAAATGATAACCAATTGGTTCGTCTTCATCTCGGGGATGTTTATGGCCCTGGGAGCGATCTACGCCCTGATGTCAGGTGAACCGAAAGTCGCTATCCTGAGCGGCTTGTACGCAACAGCGAACGTAATCATATCCATGATGAAAGGCTAGGAGGAGAACGATGAACGAGGCCAGTCCCATGCGCGGTGAAGAAGAACGTCCGCCTCTGGGTGCTGATGAGGCTGCTGTTCACGCCGGCATCCGTGCGGAAGATATGCACGCTTCAGAGCATGATCAGGTAGACCACCCTACCCCAAGAATCACGACGGCGATCTCGGCGGAAGACCGCGCGAAAGCTATGGGTGCTGACGAGCTTCCACAGGAGCCCACTGACGATGATCGTGCGGCTGAGCTTCACGATGCTGAGATGGCTGAGAGGTTTGGTCCAGAAGACCCCGGGCCAATGCCTGACGACGCCAAGCGTTACGTCGCTCCTGATGGCACCCCTGGTGATCCGATGCCTCCGAATACCAAGCGCTATTCTTCCAAGACTGGCACAGAGGGCGGACAGCGTGCCGACGACAAGGACAAGATCCGCTTCGACCTGATCCCGCCGTGGCCCTTCTTCCTGCTCGGTCAGGTCTACACGATCGGTGCCAACAAGTACGGCGACGATAACTGGAAGAAGGGGATGTCTTGGATGCGGATGGTAGGTTCCATGAAGCGCCACCTCGAAGCCTTCATCATGGGTGAGTCGATGGACCCCGAGGATGGTCAGCACCACCTAGCTTCCGTAGCCTGGGGTGCCTTTGCTTTGATGGAGTACGAACTGTTCAGGCCGGAGTTCGATGACCGGCCGGTTAACGTGTTGGCGATCGCTCGTGCTCTGTATGAGAAGGCGCAGGAGAACAACCCTGCAGCTACACATCCAGCATCCCATGAATTCGGCGGAGGCGATCCGGACGAGCCGGGATCAGCAATTGATCTAGCCGCGCCGGAGTTGACCTACGACGAGAAGGAAACGATTGACAAGGCTCGGGCACTTCTGGCTGACAAGAGTGCGGCCGCGGCTGAGTACCTCAATGCCGGCATACCAGAGATAGACCCACAGGCGCCGGCTGATGAAGTCGAGCCCCCCGAAGACCTGGCCGCTGAACTTGCGGAACGCCCGAACGTCATGGAACAGATGGCCGGCGACGATGATCTCACCGACGACGAGAAGGAACTTCTCCGCCGGGCAGAAGAAGTACGAGCAGCAGAACCGCCTGAAGTCAAGCTGAACCGAGCAGATCGTCGTCGTCAAGCAAAGGAAGATCGTAAGAAGAAGCCTGCTCCTCGTGTAGCTCCGGGGACTGGCCCTGATCAGGAAGGTATGAGCGTGGGACAGACCCGCTTTGATGAAGTCCGCGGGCGCCGAAGGGGGGCTTAACATGAGTGGTCCACGAATCTACGCAGCCGGTCCCATCGCCGGTCAGAGCTACAAAGGCGCTACCGATTGGTACGATGTTCTCCGTGCGGGTATCCCTGAAGCTGAAATCATCGTACCCATGCGCGGGAAGGGCTGGGCCAAGCGCATCAAGAAGTTCAAGGCGAGAGATTACAAAGAGGACTTTCGCTTGAACGATCTGAACGCAGCCGTCTCCTCAGACAACGGGATCTTCTCTCGGGATATGTGGGATGTGAAGCGTGCGGACCTGGTGTTCGCTAACCTGACCGGCGCTGATGAGGCTGAGAAGGTGAGCATCGGTACGGTCTGTGAGATCATTGCGGCTCAACTCTTCGGCAACCTGTCTGTTGTCGTTGCTAAGAAACACGGGATGCACGATCATCCCTTCATCCGGCAAGCTGCCTGGGTGTACGTCTATGACTTTGACGATGGGATCGCGGCGGCCAGGATCGCGTTGAACTTGCCAGAGGAGGTTGAGTAGTGCCATACATTAACGAAGAGGGTCGTAAGTTTCTTGACCCCAAACTAGATGAGATCTACACTCATACGCCGGGGGAACTGAACTACGTTGTCACCAGCCTCGTAGACGCCTACATCAATTCTCATGTCGAGGACCCCAACTACGCCCGCTACAACGAAGCTATTGGGGTATTAGAGTGCGCGAAGCTCGAACTTTACCGCCGGCTGGTAGCTCCCTACGAGGACAAAAAGATCCTTGAAAACGGAGACGTTTTCCGTTATACTGTAGACACGAAAGAGAGGAACGAACCCCAATGAAATCCATCCTAAACAAGCTCCACGCCTTTTTCATTACAGGCTGGGTGCCGATCGAACTACGTCTCCGCATTGGCCGGGTGTACGTCAGTTTTACCTTCAGTAAGTTAGACGTCCGATCCCCGACGATCGGCGCCACAATGACAGCCGACCTCCGCCGGTCAACGTTCTTCTTCATCCTGGAAGCCTATGCTGGTGTTATCGGTTTGTCTGTGGACGCCTATACCAAGCCTAACCCACTCATAAGGGACGGCGAGGCCACTGTCGAGAACGCAGCCAATTAACTAATGGAACTACGCGAGTTCACCCCCACGGTAGGGAAGTCGCTCCTCCTCCCCCATAAAGAAATCGTCTTGTGTCCGCTAGGTGACATCCAACTCGGAGCACCAGGGTGCAAGATCGACCGTTTGAAGAAGCACATCAAGTGGGCAGAGGGGCTACGAGCGAAGGGCGCCGAAGTCTATTACGTTGGAATGGGTGACTACGTTGACGTTGCCTCTCCCTCAAATCGTAAGATCCTGAAGAAAGCCTTTGTGGATCTCTACGACTCGGCTAAGCTCATGTTCGATGATGCTGCCGAGAGGCTCTTGGGCGAGCTACAGAAGGTCCTGGCGCCTACGAAGGGCCACTGGATCGGTTTGCTGTCCGGGCATCATCTGTATGAGTTTGAGGACGGCACTAATACTGACACACGCCTGGCTCAATTCCTCGAAACGACCTACCTTGGGGATAGCGCGATGGTCCATCTCCGCTTTGGGAAGACAGGCTCGACAAGTGGCGCTACTGCTAAGCTCTGGCTCCACCACGGACAGGGCGGCGGGCAAACAATCTCGGCTGCACTCAACAAGATCATGCAACGGGCCGTCCCGTATTGGATGGCGAACCTCTATATGATCGGCCACTATCACACGAAACAAGCCATCCCGATTCCCTGGATCGACTCTTACGTGACCCGCGATGGTGACGTCAAGTTGACTGGCACGACCCGCTATCTCGTCTGCACAGGGGGTTGGCTGGCCGGCTATGAAGAGGGCACCCATGACGGTGCTAAGGTAGCCAAGGGGAATTACATCGAGAAGGCCATGCTGTCTCCTCACACTCTCGGGGCGCCGGTCATCTTCATCCGGCCGGTGAGGGAACGTAAGGACGGACGATCAACTACGCGGATTGATATCAACGTATCCGTTTGAGATGACTGAAGCTCACACCCTCCGCGGCGTAGTCCAGGAGATCATAGAGGAGGAGGCCCTGACAGCCAAGGCTCAACGGGCTGCGCGGTTTGCCCCTCGTATTGAGCTAGACCCCTGCTCAGCCTCGCCTACGGGCGCCCACCACTGGATGTACAGGACTGGCGGGGCGGCATCTAAGCGGAAGTGTGAACACTGTGAGGAGAAGAGATGAAGGATCACTACTGTCTCCATAATAAGCGGGAACGTAAGCAGGTATTCAAAGCCCTGCGCGATGACCTCTTTTACTGGCGGGAATCCCTCCTCTTGCGGGCCTGGGACTTTACGCTTGTGGAGGTAGATGAACGGCCACCACAGGTAAATCGTACAATCGAACTCCCGCTCCTCTACGCCCGGACCTATAGTGATCCCAACTACAAGGAAGCTCGGATCGAATTATTTGTGGATACTGAGGGGTGTACTACCAAGGGGCAGATCGAGTTACTTACGTGCCATGAGATCCTCCACGTCATGCTCTCTCCTGTAACCGATGCTTGGGAGACTGCCCTACGACAGAAGATCGACGCCGATCAGTTTGCGTTTGTTAAGCCTCTCCTCTACGGACCCGAGGAAGGTGTCTGCCAGGACCTAGCGTTTAGGCTGGTGGAGCTTCGTCGGAATCAGAAGCCGGCTCGGAAGAAGAAGGCTCGTCCGAGGAAGGCCCCGGCGGGATCTTAAACAGCCAGTAGTCCATCCGGTCCATCATCCGCTCCACGCTCCTGTTCAATCCATCCGCGGATTCGGTCAGGTGTTCCAGGTGATTCGTCAGCACGTTCTCCACCAGAGCCAGGGCTTTGATCGAGAACTTGTAGAGGAAGAAGAACAGCGCAGCCATCAGGCCCACAGCACCCCCCTGGATGATGATTTGGATTAGCGTTGCGTCTGGCATGATGGTTCCTTTCGCGTTAAGCCGGCAGTTTCAACATGGCGCTGGCCCGAGATACGTCTATTGCTGAGTAAGCTGCGGCAGGGAAGGGATCGGCCAGTCCCCCGGCTACTAAAGCTGTCTGACCAGTCTTCATAATCCCTAATTCACGACAAGCACTACCAACCGAACCTGCTATTCCAGTTGCGGGTGTTGTATAAGCATTAGAGGTATCAATACCCTTAAAGTAACAACCATCGTCAGTGACGTAGACGATCCAATAGAAGCCCGTTTCCAGGGTGATGTTTACTGTGATGGTAGCAGCGCCAGTCGCAGCAATTGAGACTGTTCCGCAATCCTGCTTCAAAGTGCCGGGTAGGTGATCGCTTCCGGGGTTGTAAATCCCTAGGCGGACGAGCTTGCCCCCGGCACCTGCGGTTGTTACATGAACACCAATTGCTGTGTACGTGGTATCCTCATTAACGTAAATCGGGTGAGCGGTAAGCCAACCAGAGATCATTTGTATGGGCGTGGCGCCGTTGTTGTTCCAGCCTGGCCGGCACCATTGACTGGCAGATGCCGGGACAGGAGGCATTTCAACGCCGCCACCTCCGGCCCCGGCCGGAATTGAGTAGACCCCGGTCCCGTCCAGGTACTTCGTAGCATCGTTCGGGTACTTCGGCGTCAAGCCATGCTTTGATGTGCTAGCGTTCAGATCCGTGTTATCATCTGGCACCGTAAAGTCATCCAGCTTAACGGTCTTGGCGGCTATAACAGCCTTGGCATCTGTGTACGGAACAGTGTACCCGCCGACCCCGTTAAAGAACAGAGTGGCGTCGTTCGGGAGTTTCGGCACCAACCCGTGCTTCGTGCTGCTAGCGTTCAGATCCGTGTTATCATCGGGGGCTGTGAAGTCGTCCAACTTGACAGTCGCGGCCGCAGCTTTAGCCGCAGCATCGGTGTACTTTATGTGGTGAGGGGCGTTATCACCCAAAGCCCCATGATTTGCCGAGAGATACGAAGCGTGGTGCGGGGTAGGCGTAACGCCATGCGTATCCGGTATAGCCCCGGCCGCAATCAAACCGTCTTTGTGGAGAACACCGTCTGCCGTAACGCCTGCGTCCACATCCTTCTCATTGATGACGTCAACCTTGAGCGTCTTGGCGCCGTCGATCGTAACATCCCCAGTTAGGTCAAGTGTGGCTTCACCCTCAACAGCCGTGATTGCTTGGGCGTCTGTGTAACCACCAGCCGGAGGGTTTCCCAACTGAGATGTCATCTCGAATAGATTAGTACCCGTAATGAAAACGACCTCAACAATGTGCGAGGCTTTGATGTCACCCGCGACTAGAACAACATTCCCGTGCTTCTTAATCGCCTTCGGGCCTTGACCGTTGACGTTCAGTGTAACCGGCCCTGTATTAGTGTGTTGAGCACGGAAGTGGAAACGTTGTCCCTGGGCATAGGCGGTAATGGCCGGGGAGGGTGCGATCGCTATGGCGTTGGTGCCTCCACCCGAGGCAATCGCATAGAGCCTGGGCATGTCAGGAGTAAGCAAATCGTGGTGAGTCCCTGTATCATTCACAATGAAAAACTCATCGGCTTTGGTATACAGGATCCAGCGATTTGTAGGCGGTGTTTCGGGTGAGTAAAGGATCTCACCCAGGACCAACATGTCCTGCATCGTACTGTATTTCATTTTCAGATCGGCTATTTGCTCGTCAAGCGGAACAGCGCTACCGGAAGTAAAGCCTGAATCAGCTTCTTCGTCGCCGGGGAGTTTTACTATGTCAACCACTTACAGGACCTCAACCAATCTAAGACTCAACGAGCCTTCAGGGACGTTCATGCGCTGGGCGTCCTCTGCGCTGATGACCGTGCTGTCAACCAGGTAAACGGTACGTTCATTCTGGTACGGGTCCTTGAAGGTGAGGTTAGCTGTGTTCGCATAGCCCAGGGCTTCCAGGTCAGTCCGGAGTCCCGTGCCCAGGGCGTGTGAGCGCGTGCCACCAGCCTTACGAGCAGCGACAGCTTCAACCACCATCGTAATCAGGCGTACCTTATCAGGGATCTCTTTGCCTTCAATCTCAATACCTGTGATCGTAGCGGGGTTCCAATCCATCTCGTAAACGTCCCCGTCCAGTTGCCAGTCCAGTTGCCATTCAATATCAAAACCGACCTGGTTAATCGTGAATGACGTCTCGAAGGGGGCGGCTACTTCGGTGTTTTGAATCGTACCAATTTCGGCGAAGTCGCCGTCGTCACACCGGATGTCAACGTCGGCTGTACCTCCGCGCTCACCCGACTCCCCGAAGTTGTAGCCTCGAACGGTCAAGCGGCTAAAGAAGCATTGGTTGCGACTCGGCCGGAAGTACCGGCCTGACGTAAAGGCCGTAGTGATGGAGTCAGCTACAAAGCCGCCTTCCCACTCTGCACTTCCCTCTTCAAGCCCAAAGAACCGGCTGCCGTCTATTCGGATCAGCTTCGTAACATCGGTGTCGGAGCCGCCACCAAGGAGCAACCACGGATTGCCTGAGCTATCAATGTAAGGAAGCATGACGGTATCACACTCTATTCGTTTCGTTCCGCCAAGGATGTGAGGGGTAGTGATTTCAGCGGCGCCTTCTAATTTGATGTAAGGGTGCCAGGCATACGCACCGGGTCCCGGACGAGAGCCGGGTTCTTTTACACCAACCCAGACTACCATGTATTGATCAATCCCCCCCGACCAGACATCCCCATTGCGAGTCCAGTCCAGTGAATAGTGATAACCAAACACCCACAAATCGCCGGTCGGTGCTTCTACCATATCCATGATCCGTATTTTTGGGGGTAGAGCTAGAGGATTCGTATTAGGACCAATGGGAGCCCCGCCCCCACCGGACAACCAGATCATGTTACCTCTCCCGGCCAAACCTGCGATCAAGCCGCCTGCGCCACCGATAAGAGTGCTCAAGTTTCCTTGGCCGGCTGAGAGGGCTCCGAACTGCGGCGTCATATTTTCAGGAATACCACCAGGGCCGAGGACAAAGAGACCATCGGGCGTGCCGACTACCGGAACCCCGCCCAGAAGGGCCAGTTGTATCCCGGCTGGACCGATAGTAGACAGGGCATCAAAAGCGCCCATGATAACAGGCGTGGTCCAGTTACTAGTCGTCGTGTACGTCGCGTTAATGTCGCAATTTGAGAGACCAACCTGACCCCGAGCATCAATACTGACTTTGTAGATGCGTCCTTGACCAATCACAATAGCGTGTGCAGGCAGGGCTGTCTTCGGCCCCACACCAGCATAGAGGACTTCATTGAATTCGGTCCCACAAGGAATCAGGTACTCTCGCTGTGAGCTTCGGACCAGTTGAATAGGATTGGCCTTGTTCGTGAAGCCATCAGTTTTGCCTACCTGATCTCCGACATCGTTGCCGGTGCCGCCGTTAGTAACCTCAGCATTACTACCCCAACCACCACTATCTTCAGCTAAAGACGTACCAATTAAGGCGAATTGTCGGAGTCGATTCGGGACGTTATCGCCGCTGGCCCCTTCATACCGGACAAGTACAAGGACGTCCGTGTTGACTTCATCATAAGCCATACCTGCAATGCCGTACTGATTCAAAGACGCTCCGGTGCAGTCCAATGTAATGTACTTGTTACGCTGTGCCGCTGGCCGGATCTCGCCTGGAGTCAGACAGTCAATGTTGATGGCGTTGTTGTACCATCCATTCTGAATGTACTTCGGGATGAAGCCTCCCTTATGCCAGGTGTCGAACTTCTCTACGAAGCGGATGCCGTCCTGGGGATCCAGGAGATCGGCGCCATCACCTACCTGTTCCTGATAAACTATCTCCCCACGCTCGTCAGTAGCGATACGCAGGTTGACAGTTGTAGAGGCGCCGCGGAGTTCGACATCTTGTTTGACGGACATCTAGTTAAGCTCCCCACGCTCCCAAACTGAGGAGGACTTGGCGAGCTTCCGGTGGTGCTCACGGATGCGGTGGTTGAACGTTGTCTGCCACACGCTTAACGTGCCCAGGTATTCCGACTTGCTCGCCTTGGGAATCTCAGGGTGCTGCACCAGGAAGCGTAGGACCTGAACGATAATCGACGCCTTCGCCAGTTCATAGGGAGCGTTGACGGTTGCGACGTCTAAGGCGTTCGTGGTCCCGACTGTGAATTGGTTTTCAGGGAGGAGGAGGGCTAGTTCGCCCACACATACCCGCTTGGGTGTCCAGAGCCGGACGGTGCGGTCTGCTTGAAGTGCTGAAATTGGGACGATCCGCTGGTGCCGACCGATCGACATGACCCAGGCCATCGGACTCCACATATTACAGTCAGCAGCCGCGGCGGCAAAGGTTACGCGCACTTTGTTAGTGCGGTTGGTCAGTTCAAGCTCGGCTGTAATTAACGTGTTTGCCGTAGCTGCGGCGGAGCCATCAATGGTAGCTGTGGTGGACCGTTCTACCGTCGTACCATCTGAGAGATACGCAGCGATCGTCATGGTGCCTGTGGCGCCGTTGAAAGCCTTTGTCCACATTGAGACCTTCAACCGTTTAGAGCCCGCGCCGACCCCGATGTCCTGGTAAATGCTTTCCCCAGCATCCAGTTGAACAGCATGAGCATAGTTGACCGGGACGATACGATCCAGAGCAGCGGAGACAGTCCAGTCTGCCGGACCATTGTCTCCCGTGGCCCACTGTGAAAAGTCCGCGTTACGGCAGAGATTGGCGCCAACGTTATACAGGCGCCGGAAGTGAGAGACCGCTGAGACGTCGGTCCAGTCGGTAAGGTCATAGTAACCCCGGCCATTCATAAGAAGAGGTTGAAGACTGATCTTGCGGATCCTCTGCAGTCCTTCATTGATAAGATACGGCCAGTGATTCAGAGCATGAAGCAGAGGCTCCGTGTGAATTTCGTAGTAAGGAGTTCCAGACAGACCAGAGATCGTACCGACCGTAAGTTTTTGTGTGGCCGGCGCGTACACTACGTTCTGTCGGAAGTGGAGGTCAGTACCGTCATCAACAAGGACCCCCGCCTCGTTGTAGCGTGCGGCGTCGTCCGCAGGGTCCATCCAGGAATCGTCGCTGGTGTCTAGGACCGTTGTTGTGGTGACAGACGTAGCGGTGCCGTACTTGACAAGGCCAAGCTCCCGGCCCACGTCCTGCCGATATTTTCGCAGTGAAGTGCTCATGTGTTTCCTATCTAACCCTTGATAGAGGGTTTATTCCCACCATCCAACCCGCTCGTTGTTATACTCTTCGAGTCAAGAGTGCTAGGCTATGATTGCTTTTTCGGAGCCGCCTTCCCCTTGGACTTAGGCTTGGCCTTGGACTTCACGGGATCACGCCGGGTTGCCGGACCGGGTGCTCGCGGAGCCGGAGGAGACAGACGCTTGGCTGGGCCGGGCACCCGCGGCTTGGAACCAGGTGCTCCAACGCCATAGGCTGACGTGCTCTTACCCGGAGCCCGGTTGGCTTCCTCACGCAGCGTCTTTGGCTGGTTCTCCGGATGTTCGGCTAGAGCCTTTGCATCTGCAACGCAGGTACAACGCCCAGGTTTCCCATTCGGCCCAACGATGATCGTATCGTGAGGATCTTCCGGAGATTGATGCCCCAGAGGCAATGCCGCCCAGTCGAATTCACGAGGGACGGTCCTAACCATTTCTAGTTGAACCTTCCCGTAAGCTGACAAACGAAGTCATCCAGGCCCGTCATGGCGGTCAGAGAACCAGCCACATACGAACCGATTAGAAGTCGTACAGCCGCGTGAGCCGGAACCTGGAAGGTTCGTGAACCTGCGGTGTTAGCCGGCGTCGCAAGCTGGTAGCCGAAGGCATAGACCGGGACTCCCTTTGCGAAGTCTTCCGTGTCGTTGCCCGTGTCGTCCCAGATCATCGGGAGACTAGCCGCAGCCGTTTCAGTGAGGATGTCAACGTAGTTGTCACCCCCGTCGATCGTGTACTTCAACTCGAATCCGATGTTGTGATCGGCGCCAGGGTCGGTGAACGTCAGGTCAAACGCGATGAAGATGAGTTCATCGATGATGCACGTACCGGGGCCTGTAGCAAACAGGTGTACCCCGTCGCCCAAGACCTTGCCAGCGACATCATAGTTGTCCAGGCTGTTCGTAACCCCATCGTACTCCGCGGAACCTAGGATCTGTTGGTTGCGAAATTTGCTCATGTGTTATGGTTTCCCTTCTGTGTGATGGATTCGGCTTACGAGCCGACGTGCATGCCGATGACGGACGCCTGAAGGTTGTCAAGGCCGGTTGTGGCTGCGAGCGTACCCGCGGCGTATGTACCGATGGTGAGCTTGACAAGTGCGTTGGCAGGACAGCGTACCGCAGGCGCAGCGTTGTTACCGCCGAACTTGTTGGTGCCGGTGTGCCCAGTGGCCGATCCGTTGCCCTTGAAGTCGAACATGAAGATCGGAACGCCGTCCGAGACGTCGGGCAGCGTACCTGCGCTGTCATCCCAGATGATGGGAGTGTCGGCCACAGCGATCTGCGTTCGCAGCGTGACGTATGTACTGTTGTCTAGCGTGTAGTTCAGCACATAACCAATGTGCCGGTCGGCGCCAGGGTCGGTGAACGCGACGTCCAGTAGCGTGATGACTACATCGTGGATCATGCAGGCTGCAAAGGTCTGGAACAAGTGCGTTCCGTCCCCAAGCACCTTGCCGGCCACGTCGTAGTTACCGAGAGCGTTAGTTACGCCGTCATACTCTCCGCAGCCTAGAATTTGCTTGTCGTTGAAAACACCCATTGTGTTAGTACCTTTCTCTCAGGGCTTTCACCTGATCCCCCGTCTCAAAGGGTTTATAGACCGGGCGAACCCTGCACCGGTAGGGGCCAGTTTACTCGGACTCTGGCACCGATGTTACTTTGATGTCGTTCGTCTTGCGACGAGGACGCGATTTCACTTGAGCGAGAGTGTCCCCGGCCTTGCCAATTCCTTGGCCTTGCTCGGGAACAATCTCTGTGAAGTTACTGGTGGACGGGTCGAGGCCATCGCGCTCTGCGAGGCCCTGCATGTCCTTTTCAACGGCAATGGCGTCTATGCCACCACCGTAGACCACACGGGTTGTACGGCCTTGTGCGTCCCGGAGGACGGCACTACGGACCGGTTCACGGACCACTGTTCCGGGGAACTGGCCTGATTCCAGGATTTCCGCAATGCCGCCTCCGTTCTTACGCATGATTGGCTTACGAGCCTACCGTAGCGTCAAGCTGGATAACCCATTTCGGGAACGCACCGAGGCGCGCACCGTAGTCGGTGAGAGAACGGACCAGAAGGCCGTCCCACTCAACTTCATCATAGGGCTTGGTGTCCCACTCCTGAGCGACTCCAAGGTGGAGAGCTTCAGTAGAGAACACGCCGCCGATTGACGGAGCCGTTACGGAGCCAACGGTCTGTCCGATATACCCGGAGACGAAGAACGGGACCCGGAGAATCACACCGAAGTATGAATCATCCAGAGACGGAGAGACGTCGATGATGGCCTGCAAGAAGTGAGGGATCACACGCGACTGGTCGTTGGCGCTACCCGAAAGAGCAGCTACCGCACCAAGCTGGTTTAGCATGTCCTCTTCCTGATAGACGTCGAGGACGCCTACGATAGGGGTCGGAGCCGGGCCACCGTCAGCGCGAGCAACGCCGCGAAGTCGGCGCCGGCACTCTGCGATGTGAGCCAGCGTGAAGGCAGAGTCGAATCCAGGGTTCTGGGTGCCGGAATCATCGAGAAGGGCCAACAGACGAACCTCAAGGGCTTCGGCCTGAGCCTTTGCCTGCTCCTGACCGCAGAGGGCCGCGAGGTCCTCACTCGGGAAGCGCAGGGCGCGGCCGGAGATGCGGTACAGGATCTTGAGCATGTTCGGGGTGAGGTCGATCGTGTCGATGCCCATTTGCTGGACAGTCGTGATCTCTTCACCATCTGTGTGGTCTTCAGCGATGAACTGGTTGGTCTGGAACATGATCCGTACACGGTCTTTACCGCGGGGGATAGTGTGCCGGACCACAAGGTTGCCCATCACGGCATATTCCATTTCCAGCACTTCCGCAACCGACGTGATAATCGGTACGATTTCGCTGAAATTGGCAATACTCGTGGTGGTGTCGCCAAATGCTGTAGTCATTGGTTGTTTCCTTTCAAGTTATTGGTGGTACGTGGACTGTAGGGTAAGAGAAAGCCCCCGGTGGAGTCACCTGGGGGCCTTCTATGTCGGTCAATCGGGGGAGGAGAAACCCGACGACGGAGAGGAACGAGTGCGGGGTTACGCTACTACGCGACCGCCGCGAGGAAGTCGTGATTTGATCTGCTCCCGGAAGTCCGAATCTGACATCTTGCCCTCGTGTCGCTGTTTTGCAGCGTCGTAGAGGGAAGTTGCCGCGGCCGCAGAACTGTTCGGGCCAGGCTGACGTTTGGTGCGCTTTGCCTTGGCACGATCGAGTGCGGTCGGATCGGGACTTCCTCCGTCTCCTGGTGTCTTCTCGGGGGGTTGACCCCCTTCGTTAAGGTACTTGACGCGCAACTGAGTGGCGTTGTTAAGCCACTTTCTGTACCCGTCAGCATTGATCGGGAATTCCGCCGCGTTAGTGAGGTCCACCAACGGGAAGTCTTCCTCGTCAAAGTCCTTAACGTCTCCGATGTCTCGGAAGAAGGCTTCAGCATCCTTTCGCCAACTGTCCTTAACCCATCGGTCGGCAATCTGCTCTTCTAGCTTGGCTACTACTTCTGCTCGGGTGGCATCCAGGCCCTTCTGTTCAAGGGCGTTAGGGACAGTCGGTGCCTCAGGCTTTCGATCACCTGGGAGCAGGACGTCCACATAGGGATTTGCCGGAGCGGGAGCAGCGGTGGGGTCGGCCGGGCGGGTAGGCTGGGTCACTTTCTCATAGTCGCTAAGCAACTCCAAGATTTTGGGGTCCATCTCCTTGTACCGGCCTGAAGACATCAGAGCACGGTTTCTGTCCATGCTGCTCTGCATAAGCGTCTTCGCCTTCGCTTCAGCTAGTTCGTTGAGCGTCGCACCATCCTTGGGGTCTCCGGGTGAATCAGCTGGGCCGGGAGAAGGTGTCCCTCCGCCTGGGGCCGGATCATCAGAAGTCGGATTGGGGTTCGGATCTACTGTCATCTTGGGACTCTTACCTTTCAGTCCTGGTCGGCTTTACCTGACAGGGATTGAACCTGCCGGATTGCCTGTTGATTACACCGTTATAACTATTGTAATCGAGACTGAAGCACTATGTCAATAGCTATAAGACAGTATTCGGCTCATAATCCATCAGATCCAAGATACGAGAGTGGACTTTCCGAGACTCAAGCACACACCAGAAGGCGAAGAAGGCCATACAAGCCGGCTTCAGAGGCCGTGGGACTTGACGGAAATACTGTGTGCCCGTAGTCAGATCAGACCAAAGCTCCGAAGCGATGAAGGCACAGGTCACGGCGCCGACGAAGCTAACACACCCAGAGAAGGCAGTTTTCTTGGGTGTATGTCGGATCATATATTCACCTTAATTCGTTCCTCAGTCCACGCAAACGTCGCCCCCTCCCCCCCCCCCCCCCCCCCCCCCCCCCCCCCCCTCAAATTATTGACAGCTCGTTTTTATTATACCCCTCCGTACGTCGCAAAAAAACCACGAGGGGACGAGTACCAGCGCGAAGACGGGAGAAAACACAGAATAAATGAAGTAAAACAAACACCACACCAGACATCAAACCACAAATAAGCACCCAGCTA